>ERZ791879.815-NODE-815-length-19243-cov-3.243277_pt1 | contig 19243 bp, 20 predicted proteins | sample MGYA00510162_ERZ791879 | MGnify/ENA primary metagenome ERZ791879 (study PRJEB30046, sample SAMN00792113) | human gut metagenome | study: EMG produced TPA metagenomics assembly of the A metagenome-wide association study of gut microbiota in type 2... | reverse complement strand
TCACACGGCCCTATTTCTTAGTGTTCTAATCCTTATAAGCAATCTTTCCGCCGCAGATGGTGTATTTCACCTTGCCATAAAGCTCTTCTCCGATGAACGGAGAGTTTGCAGCCTTGGATTTAAACTCTTTTACCGTCCATTTTTCTTCCGGGTCAAAGACGACCAGATCTGCATCTGCACCGGCGCTTAAATGCCCTTTGTTCTTTTCAAGATGATAAAGGATAGCCGGGTTTAAGCTCATTTTTTCCATGAGCTGCGGCAGAGTCAGGACATTTTCCCGGACCAGGTTGGTGACACCCAGTGCCAGAGCGGTTTCCAGGCCGATAATGCCGCTCGGTGCTTCGGTCAGCGGTTTTGCTTTTTCTTCTGCGCTGTGTGGTGCATGGTCGGTGGCGATGATGTCGATCACGCCTTCTTTTAATCCGCGCAGGATTTCTTCTTTATCTTCCAGAGTGCGCAGCGGCGGGTTCATCTTTGCCAAAGTGCCGTGCTTTAAGACAGCGGATTCATCGAGACTGAAATGGTGCGGAGTCACCTCTGCCATGACATGGGCACCAAGCTGTTTGGCCAGTTCGACCATGCGGACAGAATGCCCGGAGCTGATATGCTGGATGTCGATGAGGGCACCGGTGTGCAGGGCCAGCATGCAGTCGCGTGCAACCAGAACATCTTCTGCAACAGCCGGAGAGCCGCCAATGCCGAAATGCTCGGAAACGGCGCCGCGGTTGATGCCGTTGTTCGTGATGAGGGCCGGATCTTCTTCATGAAAGCTTAACGGCACGTTTAAGCGGACAGATTCTTCCATTGCTTTTTTTACCAAAGCAGTATCTTTTAACGGGATGCCGTCATCGGTAAATCCGGCTGCACCATGAGCTTTTAACGCTTCCATGTCTGTGAGCACTTCACCTTTCATGCCGATGGTGATATTGGCAGCGCTTAAGACATTGATCGGAGTTTTTTTGCCTTCGGCGAGGACATATTCCAGAGTTTCCACGTTATCAACCGGCGGTTTCGTGTTGGCCATGCAGACTCCCGTGGTGAACCCGCCAGCCGCAGCAGCGGCTGCGCCGGTATGAATATCTTCCTTATAAGTAAGTCCCGGATCGCGAAAATGCACATGTACATCAATAAGGCCCGGGGCAACAACAAGACCAGATGCGTCAATCCTATCTGCATCCGAATATTTTTCCGTTAAGTGTTCTCCGAGTTCCAGAATTTTTCCGTTGTCGGTCACCAGATCCATGACCTGGTCAAGATTGGATTTCGGGTCGATGACCCGTCCGTTGTGAAGTAACAGCATGGTAAATCCTCCTATTATTTTTTTCTGTATTGCATAACAAGAAAAATGTTTCTATACGTTTTGTTTGTTTCCAATCCGAAATGCAGCCTGCGGGATCTCGAAGACAAATACAATCCCAAGTACAATGGCAACGGCCATTTTTAAAGCATCAAAACCTGTCTGGGCCGCCAGATAAAGCTGGTCCGTAACGGCGTAATAAGCTGCCCGGTAGATTCCAGCACCCGGGACTAGCGGGATGATGCCGGAGATCAGAAAGATTGTGACCGGACAGCGTTTCCGCACCGCAAACCAGCGCGACATGAGAATCACAATGACCGTGGCAGCAAAGGTGGCAATGGTCACGGAACTGTAAGGAACAAGCACAAGATAAGCAAGCCAGCTGACTCCTCCGATCAAGGCACAGCTGGGGTAATAGCGCGGTGGAACGCCAAACAGCAGGGAAAAACCGACTGTGGCGATCGCAGCTGAAATGGTCTGTATCAGTAGATGAAGCATGAGAACCTCCATAAAGTATCTAAGTCGGGAAAACGATCCAGAAAGTCATGAGAAAATCTGGAGCGTTTCGAAATGATCAGGGCAGTTCAGAAGCAGTCCGGAAATCTTCGAAGTGATCAGGGCAGCAGTGGTGCACCTGCCAGAATCCCGTACAATGCAATGACAAAACCAACTCCGATCGCGATGCAGAAAAAGCCCAGCATGGCATCCATCATCCGGACGGACCCGGCAATGTAGTCACTGTCGGCCATATCGCGGATGGCGTTGGTAAAGGCAACTCCCGGTACCATAAGGATAATGCCGCCAATGATCATGGCATCAAAATTCTGCCCCGGACCGAACCGGTAGCAGAGAATGCACAAAAAGGTGATCCAGGCACTGCCGAGGATGCTGCGCACGATCCGCCCAAAGTGCGGATTTCCCAAATACAAAGCATAAGCCTGGTAAAGGCTCCCGATGACAATGGAACAAAAAAAATCCCATGGAGTTCCGCCAAACATGACGCTGAAGCAGGCACCGGAGACTCCGGCAACTGCAATCTGCAGGGCCGCAGGAAAACCGGGCTGTTCCTCTATGCGCTTCAGTTCCCGGCGGACCGTTTCCAGATCAAGTCCATCATCTTCAATGCGGCGGGAAAGCTGGTTGACTTCTGCTACCCGGCGCAGATTGGTATTGTTTACCGGAATCTGCAGGACTTTGGCAAACTGTGGTTCGTCCTCATCACCGCAGCTTAGGAAAATACCATTGCTCAGGACAAAGGTATTAACAGAGTGCAGGCCATAAGCGCGGCAGATATGCATGATCGTATCTTCCACCCGGAAAATTTCAGCTCCGTTTTCCAGCTGGATCTGTCCCGCTTTCATGGCGAGCAGCAGGATTTCCTGTGCGGGATCGGCTCCTGCCCCGGAACTGGTATTCCAAGTCATCATGAAAGAACTCCTGTTTCATCATGGGACGGAGCCTCCGGATACCAGAAGCTTTCTCCTTCTTTGGAAAGGTTCACAATGCGGTCTCGGTAATCGGCACTGCATTCCATACCCTTCAATCTGTCAATCACACTGAAGTCTTCCCAGAAATGCATCGGAAGTACCATATCCGCTCCGACTGTGCGCATAAAATCATCGAGCCCCAGGTAAAACAGATTTTCCTGCCGGCCATCCAGCGGAACCATGGCGACATCCGGGTGGAACCCGGCTGCCTTGATCTTTTCCAGTTCCCGCTGGTAATTGGTACTCATGTTGTTGTTCCAGGCAAGTGGTTCGCCATTCCAGCGCCAGTTGTTTAAGTCACCGGCGTGGTAAATGGTGAAGTGTTTCTGGTTTGTCAAAGCGATTTTTTGTTTCAGTCCAGAATCCGTGCTCGAATCGGCGCCGGAAGAAAAAATCCCGGTTTCCACAACAAAAGCAACCCCTTCATCGGTAGACTTAAATGCAGTAACGCGGATACCGCCGCCTTCTTTAAACTCCCGGACCTTTCCGGGATCCACAAACCAGGTCAGACCATGCAGATGCTCCGGAACCTTGTTCTGCCAGATGTCATCGGAAAGGATGAAGTGGATTTTGGGATGAGAAACTGCCAGATTGAAAATCTTTGGATTAAAATGATCTTCGTGGCGGTGGCTGACAAATACGAACAGGTCTTTCTCTGGAGCTAAGGGTGGCAGGGTACCTTTCCAGAAATCGAAAAGCAGCAGTGCCTGATCGCTTTCCAGAAGATAACCGCTGTGTTTTATGTATGTAATCTTCATCGCAGATTCCTCACTTTCTGAGTAACTTTTCAAGGGAAATGTAACTTGTGAATCTGCATTCATCATAACATAAGCAGAAGAAAAGTGGAAGCGCATTCACGCTTCCACCTCTCCGGTTTTCATATAGAAACTAATAAGATATAGTCCACAAAGACCGACGAGGGCATAGATGATCCGGGAAATCCAGGTCATGCTGCCAAACAAAAATGCAACCAGATTAAAATTGAAGAATCCGATCAGTCCCCAGTTAACGGCGCCGATGATGGTAAGTGTCAGCGCGGTGCAGTCCATAGCTTTGTTGTTCATGAGATTTCCTCCTTACAAGAGTAAGTTTGCGCAGGAAAAGAAAAATTATACCTAAAAAGTGTTGACAAACTGATGGACCTGTGCTAAATTAATATCAGTAACAATTACTAATATTAATGAAGAGACAAAAGTTAGAATATCACACATCAAATGAAGAAAAGGAGAACTGAGTTATGAAGAAATGGGTTTGTACTGTATGCGGATATGTTTACGAGGGAGAGGCTGCACCGGAGTTCTGCCCGGTTTGTAAGGCACCGGCTTCCAAATTCAAAGAGCAGGAAGGTGAGATGACCTGGGCTGCTGAGCATGTTGTAGGTGTTGCACAGGGTGTCAGCGAGGACATCTTAGCGGATCTTCGCGCAAACTTCGAGGGCGAGTGCTCTGAGGTTGGTATGTATCTGGCTATGGCAAGAGTTGCACACAGAGAAGGCTATCCGGAGATTGGTCTTTACTGGGAGAAGGCAGCATTCGAGGAAGCAGAGCATGCAGCAAAGTTTGCGGAGCTGTTAGGTGAGGTAGTTACCGACTCTACCAAGAAGAATCTGGAGATGAGAGTTGCTGCAGAGCACGGTGCAACCGAGGGCAAGTTTGACCTGGCTAAGCGCGCGAAAGCTGCAAATCTTGATGCAATCCATGACACCGTTCATGAGATGGCAAAAGACGAGGCAAGACACGGAAGAGCATTTGAGGGCCTGTTAAAGAGATATTTTGGCTAATTCATATAGCATGATGTGAAAAAGGTGGTTTCGTATTTCATTCTATGGAATACGAAACCACCTTTTTTGATAAGCGCATATCATTTTTCTACCGTTCTTTCACAAAGTTCAAAAACTTTTCCACACTTCCATTGATATATTTTCCTTTTTTCCACACAATACCGATTTCCTGCTGGATAACCGGGTCAATCGGAATTCCTTTTACCCCATTCATATGCTTCACCAGAGAAGAATAGAGGACAGCGCCACAGTTTCCACTATGTAAAAAGCGTTCGATCGTATAGAGCTGGCTGGCATGTAAAATGACGTTCGGGGTGATCCCTGCATTTTCAAAGCGCGAATTCAGGGTAGTGTTCTGCACGGAATCTGTATTATACATGATGATGGGCTCGTCCCGCAGCATTTCTATTGTCACTTCTTTTTCTTTCGCCAGACGGTGTTCTTTGGAGACGCAGAATACCAGATGTTCGGTTTGGATGCGGAAGGTATTCATTTTATCGATATCATAAAAGTGCATATTGACCAGGGCCAGATCCAGCGTTTCCTCCTGCACCAGGGATGCAGCGCGGATGGAACCGTATTCAAACAGCTCTACCGGGATATCCGGGTACTGTTTCTGGAAATCCAGAAGCATTTCCGGGAAAAAGATCGTGCTTAAAAGCGGGGGAATGCCGATGCGGATCGGTGGAATCTGTTTTCCCAGATCGTAAAACTGCTGGGTAGTCTGTTTGATGGACGCAAGAAGTTCGCTTGCTTTTTGATAAAACAATTCGCCCTCGGTAGTCAGGGTCAGGTGATTTTTGGAGCGGACAAAAAGACTGACGGAAAATTCCTTCTCCAGCTCCTTGATGGCGTTGGAAATCGCAGGCTGTGTGACATAGAGCTTCTGTGCTGCCTGGGTAATACTGTGGTACTGGCTCACTGCGCAGAAGTATTCTAATTGGACAATTTTCATAAAGCGCCAGATTCTCCTTTTCACGAAATTTCCCGGGTAATTAGGAAAAATACACCAAAACCCGGTCTTAGATGACAAAAATTATACCATGAAATTAGGGGATTGTGCCGAAAAACCGAAAAAAGCCTTAACCTTTTTTTATGGGGGTATCATTTTTAGTAAATGTACAATCCGAAATACAATCGATATAATGATGCCATAAACAACAGGTAATAACGCGGCCGCCTCATTACGTTACTGTTTACGTGTTGCGCAAACAGCAACCTTATTACTCTTAGGTTTCACAAGGAGTGTAAGTTTCAAAAGAATATGTTTTGAGAGTATGGGAGGTAAGAATGAATCCAACAACAATCACATTACTGTTTCTTCTCTTTGCGGTAGTCATGTTCGTATTTGAGAAGATACCGCTTGGAGTGACATCCATGATCGTCTGTTGCGGACTGGTCGTGACTGGGGTTTTAGATGTAAAGTCGGCATTTGCCGGATTCATCGACAGCAACGTCATTTTGTTCGTTGCTATGTTTATTGTCGGAGGTGCGTTTTTCGAGACCGGCATGGCGAACAAGATCGGCGGGATCGTAACAAAGTTTGCAAAGACAGAGAAGATGCTGATCATTGCCATTATGGTGATCGTAGGACTGATGAGCGGTGTCCTTTCTAACACCGGAACTGCAGCAGTGCTGATCCCGGTTGTGATCGGAATCGCCGCAAAATCCGGATATTCCCGTTCCAGACTGCTGATGCCGCTGGTATTTGCGGCAGCCATGGGAGGCAACTTATCCCTGATCGGTGCGCCGGGAAACCTGATCGCACAGAGCGCCCTGGAGGAGATGAACCTGGGATTTGGCTTTTTTGAATATGCCATTGTCGGAATGCCGATCCTAATCTGCGGAATCCTCTTTTATGCGACGGTTGGTTACCGCTTGCTTCCGAATAAACAGGTAAGCGGCGATGCCGGAGTGTTTGATGACACAAAGAATTTCGATGATGTACCGAAGTGGAAGCAGACTCTGTCCCTGGTGATTCTGGTGCTGACCCTGCTTGCCATGATCTTTGAGAAGCAGATCGGCATCAAGCTTTGCATCTCAGGATGTGTGGGAGCGCTGGCACTGATCCTGACCGGAGTCATTTCCGAGAAAGATGCACTGAAATCGATTGACTTAAAAACGATCTTCCTGTTTGGCGGCACTTTATCTTTGGCGTCGGCCTTATCCCAGACAGGAGCGGGTGCCATGATCGCGGAAACCGTTATGGGAGCGCTGGGAGAAAATCCTTCCCCGTATGTGCTGACCTTTGTGGTATTTATCCTCTGCTGTGTGATGACAAACTTCATGTCCAACACAGCAACCACAGCCCTTATGGTTCCGATCTGTCTCTCTATTGCCCAGGGAATGGGCGCGGACCCGAGAGCAGTTCTGATGGCCTGTGTCATCGGCGGTTCCTGCGCTTACGCAACCCCGATCGGCATGCCGGCAAACACCATGGTAGTGGGAGCCGGAGGATATACCTTTATGGATTATGTCAAATCCGGATTACCGCTGATTGTTATTGCAACGATCGTCAGCATGATCATTTTGCCGATTGCATTTCCGTTTTTCCCGTAAACGGAATTGGAATAAATAAAATTATAAACACAACATATTCACATGAATTTATGTTTCACAAGAAAGGAGATCAAAACGATGAGCAGCAAAGAAAAACAGGTTGAGCAGCTTACCACATATATGGCGAATTTTGTATCCCATATCGGTAAGGTACTGCCGGACGACATCATTGCCAAGTTAGACGAACTGGCAGAGAAGGAGGACAGCCCGCTGTCCAAAGTAATTTATGAGACCATGAAGAAGAACCAGGTACTGGCAAAGACCTTAAACCGTCCGAGCTGCCAGGACACCGGTGTGCTGCAGTTCTGGGTAAAATGCGGAACAAAATTCCCGCTGATCGGTGAGCTGGAGGCGCTGTTAAAAGAGGCAGTGGTAAAGGCAACCTTCGAGGCACCGCTTCGTCACAACAGTGTAGAGACTTTTGATGAGTACAACACCGGAAAGAACGTAGGTAAGGGTACCCCGACCGTGTTCTGGGATATCGTTCCGGACAGCGACAAGTGCGAGATCTACACATACATGGCAGGCGGCGGCTGTACGCTTCCGGGTAAAGCTATGGTCCTGATGCCAGGTGCCGGTTATGAGGGCGTGACCCGTTTCGTTATGGATGTCATGACTTCCTATGGTTTAAATGCATGCCCGCCGCTTCTGGTTGGTGTCGGCGTTGCAACCTCTGTTGAGACTGCAGCACTGCTTTCCAAGAAAGCGCTGATGCGTCCGCTGGGAAGCCACAACGAGAACGAGCGTGCCGCTTCCATGGAGAAGCTTCTGGAAGATGGCATCAATGCGATTGGTCTTGGACCGCAGGGTATGGGCGGCAAGTACTCCGTTATGGGTGTACATATCGAGAACACCGCAAGACATCCATCTACCATTGGTGTGGCTGTCAATGTAGGATGCTGGTCCCACCGCCGCGGACACATCATCTTTGATAAGGATCTGAACTATACCATTACTACACATTCGGGGGTGACTTTATAATGTTAGAACTGAAAGATGGAAAGAAAATTTTGACGACTCCGATCTCTGAGGAGGATTTAAAGGATATTCATATTGGTGATATCGTATACTTAAATGGAAGCATGACAACTTGCCGTGACGTGGCACACCGCCGTCTGGTAGAGGGGGGCCGGGAGCTGCCGGTGGATGTACGCGACGCAGCAATCTTCCACGCAGGCCCGATCATTCGTCCGCTGGAGAATGATAAGTTCGAGATGGTTTCTGTAGGCCCGACCACTTCCATGCGTATGGAAAAATTCGAGAAAGAATTTGTTGAGAAAACCGGTGTCAAGGTTATCATCGGTAAGGGCGGTATGGGTCCGAACACCGAGTATGCCTGCAAGAACTACAAAGCAATCCACTGTGTATTCCCGGCTGGAAATGCTGTTGTGGCAGCAACTGAGGTAGAAGAGATCGTCTGCGCAGAGTGGAGAGACTTAGGTATGCCGGAGACTCTGTGGAACTGCCGAGTGAAAGAGTTTGGCCCGCTGATCGTATCCATCGATACCGAGGGACGCAATCTCTTTGAAGAAAACAAAGTTGTTTTCAACGAGAGAAAAGAAAAAGCGATCGAAGAGATCTGCAAGCATGTAAGCTTCATTAAATAAGCTTTACCCGATCAAGAATTCATTTCAACCAAATGTAATGTCCAAATTTTGCCGAAAAAGAAAACAGGCGCTGCAAAACTCCCTTCTTTGCAGCGCCTGTTTTTGTGTTCCCTTTACCTGCGATTGACAAAAACCGATTTTTCAGTGTATATTAAAGTTTAGCAAATCACAGTGATAAAGATAATGAAAGATGGTAAGCTTGCCACTATAAAATACAGCTGTGAAGGTGTTAAATTCTTGTGGGAAAATGAGGTAAACGCATATGGAAAATCTGATGTTTAGTCTGAATGCGACCATGTCGGTCTTTTTGCTTATGGTACTTGGCATGGTGTTTCGGAGAACAGGAATCTTAAGAGAAAATATGATCGACGGACTCAACCAGTTTGTGTTTAAGGTGGCGTTGCCGGTGCTGCTTTTCGGAGATCTTGCAAAGCAGGATTTTGCAAGTGCCTGGGATGGGAAATTTGTAGCGTTCTGTTTCTCGGCTACTATTTTAAGTATCTTGATCGCAACACTGCTTTCCCTGACATTGAAGGACAAATCCCTGCGTGGCGAGTTTATTCAGGGCACATACCGCAGCAGCGCGGCAATTCTGGGCATTGCATTTATTACTAATATCTATGGGAATTCGGGCATGGCGCCACTCATGATCATCGGAAGTGTGCCGCTTTATAACATTATGGCAGTTGTTGTGCTCTCCTTTACAAAACCAGGACAGGATGGTATGAGTCCGGCACTGGTGAAAAAAACGCTGAAGGGGATCGTGACGAATCCGATCATTCTGGGTATCGTATTTGGTGCGCTGTGGTCAGTCCTTCATCTTCCTACACCAGCTATTTTTACGAAAACCGTATCGAACCTTGGAGGCATGGCAACCCCGCTTGGGTTAATGGCAATGGGTGCTGCCTTTAACTGGAAAGAGGCAAAAAACGGTATGGGACCGGCATTTCTGGCAAGTTTTATGAAGCTGTTTGGCTTGTGCACCATCTTTCTTCCGCTGGCCGTGCTTCTGGGCTTCCGGGAGGCGAAACTGATTGCGATTCTTGTCATGCTTGGTTCTAGCACAACGGTCAGCTGTTACGTTATGGCCCGCAATATGGGACATGCCGGAGTACTGACCTCCAGCATCGTGGCACTGACAACCTGTGCGAGCGCATTTTCATTGACCTTCTGGTTGTATGTGACAAGGACACTGGGGTTGATCTAGTCTGCAAAATCAAGTTGTAAAAATGCCTTTCCGCCATTCTGCTATGGTGGTGTCAAAAAGAAAGCGATTCGAAAAACTTTTCGTGTAAAGGAGATAAAACTATGGATAAAAAGGTGTTCAAAAAGGGGGAAGTGATCTTTTCCAAGGGCAGACCATCGGACTGCATGTACGGCACTCCGAAAGATTTTGATGACTATTTTAAGACAAAGCCGGCTAAGGTCATGCTGATCCTGCGGAATATGAGCTCCCGTCTGCGTGAGCAGACAGAAGAAGGCTGGAAATTGAGATTTACTTCAACACCACCGGGATTTGATGACTGGTGCCGGGAAGTTATGGTCCCTGTTCATGGATAGGGATTTCCTGAACGGAAAATTCCAATATGACATAGTTTTGGTAGCTGATTTGGAATGTAAACAATCAAAAAAGGAGCTTTGCACTGAGACTTATTCATCAGTGCGAAGCTCCTTTTTTTCATGGAAACTGAGTTCCTGGGAAATCAAAATTGTTCCGCAGGATGCACAATTTTGGTCATGTCTGAAATGGAATTACTTAGATTTTACTTCCTTCCATGCTTCGTTGTAGATCTCGTCCACATCGTCGCCAAGGTACTTCAGAACCTCTGCATTCTTGATGGAGTCGATGTCCGGGAAGATTGCCTTGTTGTTCTGCATATCTTCGTCTAACAGCTCGAATGCGCCCTTGTTCGGGGTGGAGTAGGTGATGTACTCAAAGTTCTTCTTTGCGATGTCCGGTCTGCACAGGAAGTTGATCCACTTCTCTGCGTTTTCCTTGTTCTTTGCATTTTTCGGGATGACCCAGCAGTCGATGAAGAGGTCGGTGCCTTCTTCCGGGATCACGTACTGGAGATTGTCGGTGCCGTCCTCGCCCTGGATGTAAAGCATCTCACCGGAGTAGATGATGCCGACTGCAGCCTCGCCGCCGATCATCTTATCTCTTACCTGGTCTACAACGTAAGCCTGTACCAGCGGCTTCTGGTCGATCAGGTCCTGCTTTGCCTTGTTGATCTCATCCGGATTGGTGCTGTTTAAGGAGTAGCCGTTTTTCTTTAAGCCGGTCATGAAGGCACTGCGGATGCTGTCCTGCATGAGGATTTCACCGCTTAAGCGCTCATCCCACAGGTCGGACCATTTGGTCGGCGGCTCTACGCCAAGTTCCTGCAGGCGCTCTTTGTTGTAGAGGATGCCGATGGTGCCCCAGGTATACGGAACTGCGTATTTGTTTTCCGGGTCGAAGGATTTGGAAAGCTCCATGTAAAGCGGATCGATCTGGTCGATGTTCGGCACGTTGTCGAAGTTGATCTCGGCTAAGAGGTCATGCTCGCGCATCTTCTGGATCATGAAATCGGATGGGCATACCGCATCGTAAGCAATGCCGCCGGCTTCGATGACCGGATACATCTCCTCGTTGGTCTCGAATAAATCGTAGACAACCTTAATGCCGGTTTCTTCCTCGAATTCATCAATGACACTCTCGTCAATGTACTCGCCCCAGTTGTAAACGTAGAGCTCACCGGCATCGCCGGAGCCAGAGCCCTCAGCCGGAGCAGTGCCGGAAGCGGAAGCTCCGCAGCCGGTTACAGTAAGTGCCGCTGCGGATAAAGCCGCAGCAGATGCGATCCATCTTTTTTTCATTTTCTCAATCTCCTCTGTCTTTTATTTTTAGTTGGATTTTATTTCTTTCCACAGTTCGTTGTAGATATTGTCGGTCTCATCGCCGAGATACTCGTAAACCTCAGAATTGTTCAGGGAATCGATATCCGGGAAGACTGCCTTGTTGTTCTGCAGGTCTTCGTCTAACAGCTCGAACGCGCCCTTGTTCGGGGTCGGGTAGGTGATGTACTCAAAGTTTGCTTTTGCAATCTCCGGACGGCATAAGAAATCGATCCATTTCTCTGCGTTTTCTTTGTTCTTCGCGTTTTTCGGAATGACCCAGGAATCCAGCCACAGGTTGGTTCCCTCTTCCGGAATGACATATTCCAGTTCGTAATCCAGTCCCAGGTTTGCAACCTCGTCCTGGATGTAGAGCATCTCGCCGGAGTAAATGACACCGACTGCAGCCTCACCGCCGATCATCTTGTCTCTTACCTGGTCGATGACGTAAGCCTGAACGAGCGGTTTCTGGTCTACCAGATCCTGCTTCGCCTGCTGGAGCTCGTCCTCATTTGCACTGTTCATGGAGTAGCCATCTTTCTTTAAGGCAACCATGAAGGCGTCGCGGACACTGTCCTGCATGAGGATCTCGCCGCTTAAGCGCTCATCCCACAGATCTGCCCATTTGGTCGGAGCCGGTACGCCGAGCTCGTCTAACAGCTTGGTATTGTAAAGGATGCCTACGGTTCCCCAGCAGTAAGGAACGGAGTATTTGTTCTCCGGGTCAAAGGACTTGGACATTTCCATGTAAGCCGGGTCAATCTGGTCGATGTTCGGCACATTGTCGAAGTTGATCTCAGCAAGCAGGTCGTTCTCACGCATTTTCTGGATCATGTAATCGGACGGGCAGACAACATCATAGTTGACGCCGCCGGCCTCGATGACCGGGTACATCTCCTCGTTGGTCTCGAACATATCGTAAATAACCTTGATGCCGGTCTCATCCTCGAACTGGGAAATGACATCCTCGTCAATGTACTCGCCCCAGTTGTAAACATAAAGCTCGCCTGCGTCAGAACTGCCGGAATTGGCAGCAGAAGTGGAACCTCCTGCAGATCCGGATGCACCGCAGCCGGAAAGAAGAGTGGAAGCGGCAGTCAGACCTGCCATGGAAATTGCAAATACTCTTTTTTTCATAGTCATCTCCTCTTAGTGGTGTGGTTGTGTGCTGTCTATTTGACATTTCGCAGAGCAGCAAATGGTGTTTGGTGAATCAAAAAAGGTCAGACATCCTGCCTGTTTTGTTTGGTAAATCAAAACGTGTCAGGCTTCCTGCTTTTTCTTCGGTGCAAAATTGCTGATGAGCAGCAGTGCCAGTACCACCGCAAAGATCACGGTGGAGAGCGCGTACATAGACGGCTTGATGCCGCGGCGAACTTCGCTGTAGATCAGGGTGGACAGGGTGTTGATGCCTGCGCCTCTGGTAAAGTGGGTGATGATAAAATCATCCAGAGACATGGTGAAGGCCAGCAAAAAGCCGGACAGCACACCCGGTAAGATATCCGGGAACACGACTTTGAAGAAAGCGCGGATCGGGCTTGCGCCGAGGTCCAGGGCCGCTTCATAGGTGTAGCGGTTGGTCTGCTTGAGCTTTGGCATGACGCTTAGGATCACGTACGGGATATTAAAGGTGATGTGCGCGATCAGCACGGTCTTAAAGCCAAGGGAAATACCGAAAGCAAGGAAAGCCAGCATCAGGGAGATACCGGTTACGATATCGGCATTCAGCATCGGAATGTTGGTGATCCCCATGACGATGGTCTGGGGAATCTGTTTCATGCTGTTGATCGCGATGGATGCCGCGGTGCCGATGATGGTGGCGATCAGCGCGGACAAGAATGCGATCAGCAAAGTATTCTGCAGGGCAGCCATGATGTTGCGGCTTGCAAACATCTGGGTGTACCACTGCAGGGTGAACCCGCCCCACTGGGTACGGGATTTGGAACTGTTAAAGGATAATACCACCATGGTGGCAATCGGCGCGTACAAAAACACCATGATGATCACCAGGTAGAAGTCCTGCAGGATACGCCGGAAATTCTGTCGGATCTTACTCATTAGAATGTACTCCCTTCGCCGTTTTTATCGTATTTTGCGATCAGCGCCATGCTGATCAGAATGAAGACCATAAGGACCAGGGAGAGACCGGAGCCTAAGTTCCAGTTGCTGCCCTTGGTGAATTCCTGCTCGATGACATTACCGATCAGGAGGATCTTGCTGCCGCCCAGTAAGTTGGAAATTACGAAAGTGGTCAGGGACGGTACGAACACCATGGTAATGCCGCTGATGATGCCCGGCACGCTAAGCGGAAGCCATACCCACAGAAGTGTCTGGGTAAAGCTTGCGCCAAGGTCTCTTGCCGCGTTGATAGTGTTATCATCGATCTTGCAAAGCACGTTGTAGATCGGAAGGACCATAAACGGCAGGAAGTTATAAACCATACCAAGCACGATCGCGCCCGGGGTATTGATCAGGTTCTGGTTTGGCAGGTGCAGGGCACTTAAGATGCCGTTGATCACACCGCTCTTTTCCAGAAGAGTCTGCCATGCCAGGGTGCGCAGCAGAAAGTTCATCCACATCGGAAGAATGAAGATGAAGACGATAAAGCTTCCCTGGCCGATGCCACGGTTACGCAGGATCATGGCAAGCGGGTAAGCAAGTACGAGGCAGATCACCGTGCTCACCAGGGAAAGTCCCAGGGAGAGCCACAGGGCCTTCACATGCTCCGGGGTGGAGATGGAAAGCACATTGGTAAGGGTGAATGCTCCAGATTTATCGGTCAATCCGTAATACACGATAAGGATCAGCGGAATGACGATGAAACCAACCATCCAGACCAGATACGGTCCGGCTAACCATTTCTTATTCATTGACTCCTACGGCCTCCTCATCCTCTGATGCAGGTTTGTTCATGATCTGGATGTCAAACGGGTCCACCTTGATGCCGACCTGTTTGCCGACCGGGCACATATCGGTGCTGTGTACCAGCCACTCGAAGCCGTCCGGGGTGGTGACTTCCATTTCATAATGAACACCCTTGAAGATCAAGTGGGTGCAGGTGCCGACCAGCGTGCCCTCGGACGGGTCTACCAGGTCGATATCCTCCGGGCGGATGACAACATCGACCGGAGTGTTGTTGCCGAAGCCTTTATCCACGCAGGCAAATTTGGCACCGAAGATCTCAACCAGCTCGTCGCGAATCATAATGCCCGGGACAATGTTGCTTTCGCCGATGAAGTCTGCCACGAATGCGTTCTCCGGCTCGTTGTAGATCTGCTCCGGGGTACCCATCTGCTGGATGTAGCCCTGGTTCATGACAACGATGGTGTCGGACATGGTCAGCGCTTCTTCCTGGTCGTGGGTAACGTAGATGAAGGTGATGCCGAGCTCATTCTTTAAGCGGATCAGCTCATACTGCATGTCCTGGCGCAGCTTTAAGTCCAGGGCACCTAACGGCTCGTCTAAAAGCAGAAGACGCGGCTCGTTTACGATGGCGCGGGCAATGGCGATACGTTGCTGCTGGCCGCCGCTTAAGGAGTCTACGGTACGCTTCTCATAGCCGTCTAAGTTTACCAGCTTTAACGCGTACTTGATCTTGTCATCGATGTAGGCTTTGGATTTGCCTTTGATCTTTAAGCCGAATGCGATATTTTCCGCGATGTTCATGTGGGTGAACAGGGCGTATTTCTGGAATACGGTATTTAACTGGCGCTTATTCGGCGGAAGTTTGCTGATATCGGTTCCGTCGAAAATGACCTTTCCGGTGTCGGCCGTCTCAAATCCGCCGATGATGCGCAGGGTTGTGGTTTTGCCGCAGCCGCTGGGACCCAGTAATGTTACGAAAGAATTTTCCTTAACGGAAAGATTGAGGTCGTCTAAGACCATGGTGTTGTCAAAGCTTTTTGAAATGTTGACTAAGTCAATCAGGGGCTGAGCCATCGCATTATTCCTCCTAAAGTATGGTTACATTTGTTTTCATTTACATGTGATATTCAATCTCTGGGCTGACTGCATATGCAGCTGCCCTCTCAAAAGCGGGCTACCGGCCTTTGCGATGTTCGCTCCGGTCAGCTTTAGAAGCTTGGCGGCGTGCTGACCCAGATCAGCGATGCGCCGTGACGGCTCGTAAGGTAATGCTTTTTGTCCGGGGTAAAGTAAAAGGACTCGCCCTTCTTCGCCCGGTAGGTCTTGCTTCCGATGTGGATGTTGATGCTTCCCTGCAGTACATATCCGAATTCCTCACCCTCATGTGGGTTGTCCGGGTAGGTGGAGCCGCCGGCCTCTAAGGTAATGAGAATCGGTTCCATCATGTTTTTCTGTGCGTTCGGGATGATCCAGCGGATCTCATTTTTTAATTCCGCATCGTATTTTTCAAAATAATCTGCTTTTCCGAATACGACCTGCTCTTCCGGAGTTTCATTAAAAAACTCACCAAGCGTCGTGCCGAGGCACTGTAAGATGTCGGTGAGTGTTGCAATGGAAGGAGAGGTTAAATTTCGTTCCAGCTGGGAGATGAAGCCCTTGGAAAGCTCTGCCCGGTCTGCCAGTTCTTCCTGGGTCAGACCCTTTAGCGTCCGTATCTCCTTTAATTTTGATCCGATATCCATAACAGTCCTCCATGATAATACTATCCGAAAAGTTTAGAAATATTAAATGAATGTAAAATGCACTTTAAAGTTTAGCTTTAGTAAACACAAAGCAAGATTCATTATACTGGAAAATATCTGTATGTCAATAGATTCAGAATAGATTTTTTTGAGAATGTGTGGTATGCTGTTTACGATTGGAACGTTTGCGCATTTTATGCGCAGACCGGGTTAAAAAACGCAGAAACTTGAAGGCGTGACAGGAGGAAGAGCAATGGCTTTTGAAGGAAAGTATATGGCATATGTCGGTTCCTATTCGTACAACGGCAAAGCCAAGGGAATCACGGTTTACGATGTAGACGTGGAAAAAGGAACATTTACAGAGCGCTGCGAGGTGGAAGTGGACAATTCCTCCTATGTAACAGCATCCAATGATAATAAAACCCTGTATTCTGTTGCGGATGAGGGTGTTGTGGCATTCCGTATTCTGGAAAACGGAAGTCTTTCCCGCTTAAACAGCGCAAAGACCAAAGGCATGAGAGCCTGCCACCTGTCCATGGATAAGGAAGACCGGTATGTATTCGTGTCTGGTTTCCATGATGGCAAGGCAACGGTACTGCGCCTGCGCAAGGATGGCGGTGTCGGTGAGATCGTGGACGGTGTGTTCCATAAGGGACTGGGCAGCGTAGCAGAGCGTAATTTTCGCCCGCATGTAACCTGCTGCAGACGTACTCCGGATAACAAATTTGTCATGATCGTAGATTCCGGTCTGGACCAGGTAAAGATCTACCGCTTCAGCGAGAAGGACGAGCATCTGGTTCAGGTAGACACCATCCCGTGTGAGATGGAATCTGCACCGAGAAACCTGCGCTTCAGCTCTGATGGCAAATTCTTCTATTTAATGTATGAGCAGAAGAATGTCATTGACGTATTTACCTACGAGACCGGAGACCGTGTCCCGAATGTGGAGAAGATCCAGACGATTTCTACCATGGGAGAAAAGCACAGCTCTTTGGCAGCAGCCTGCTCGTTACGCTTCTCCCCGGATGAGAAGCATATGTTCTGCAGCAATGCAGGCGACGAGAGTGTGGCCATGTACAGCAGAGATAAGAAGACCGGTCTTCTGACCCTGATGTGCTGTCTGCCGATCAGCGGAGAATATCCAAAGGATATCGCAGTCTTCCCGGATGATAAGCACATTGCGGCAATCAACCATGAAAGCAATACCATCACATTTTTCAAGATCGATTACGAGAAAAAACTGCTGATCATGAGCTCCAATGCGATCAAGTGCAACGAGCCGAACAGCTGCATCATTGTGAAAGTGGACGACTGATTAAGACGAAAAATCTGGCAGCACTGTGCAAGGCCGTCAGGCGTTTATACCTTTGTGTGAAAGAAAAATGGGAAAACAGCGGAGGAAACTATGGCAGGATCAACCTATGGAACCATCTTCCGTATCATGACATGGGGAGAGTCCCACGGCAAAGGCGTCGGTGTCACCATCGACGGCTGCCCGGCGGGACTTCCGCTTTGTGAGGAAGATGTACAGACTTATTTAAATAGGAGAAAACCGGGGCAGAGCAAATTTGCCACCGCAAGAAACGAAGGAGACCAGGTCGAGATCCTTTCCGGTGTGTTTGAGGGAAAGACGACCGGAACCCCGATCGCCATGATGGTGCGCAATACCGACCAGCGTTCCAAAGATTATAGTGCGATCATGGATGTGTACCGCCCGGGACATGCGGATTACTGCTTTGAGCAGAAGTATGGCTTCCGTGATTACCGGGGCGGCGGACGCTCTTCCGCGCGTGAGACCATTGCCCGGGTAGCAGCCGGGGCAGTTGCCTGCAAGTTGCTGGCACATTATGGCATTACGGTCACCGCTTATGTGAAAAGCATCGGCGAGTTTGAGATCGATCCGAAGCGCTTTGATCTTTCTGAGCGCGATAACAACAGCCTGAACATGCCGGATAAGGTGGCAGCAGAGGAAACTGCAGAATTTTTAGAGCGCATGATCGCTGCACAGGATTCCGTGGGCGGCGTGGTAGAATGTCTGGTAGATGGCATGCCGGTTGGTGTTGGCGAGCCGGTATTCGATAAGCTGGATGCAAGCCTGGCGAGGGCAATCATGTCCATCGGCGCCGTAAAAGGATTCGAGATTGGGGATGGCTTTGCAGCAGCAAAAGCGCTTGGATCCCAGAATAACGATGAGTTTTATGTCGATGCGTATGGTAAGGTTGTGAAAAAGACCAACCATGCAGGCGGTATTTTAGGCGGCATGAGCGATGGAAGCCAGATCGTGCTGCGTGCGGCTTTCAAACCGACTCCGTCAATCGCGCAGCCACAGAAAACAGCGAACAACCATGGCGAGAATGTAGAGATCGCCATCAAGGGACGCCATGATCCGGTGGTGGTGCCGAGAGCGGTTGTGGTAGTAGAGGCTATGACGGCGCTGACGATCCTTGATCTGTTATTAATGGGAAAGAATGCAAAATTAGATTAAGGTAGAGCGGAAAGCTGGAACGAGGAGAACAAAGAAAGGCAGGAAAGAGGAAAATTATGAAGAAGATTGCAATGGGAAATGATCACTCCGCAGTGGAAATGAAGGAAGCCATCAAGGCATATGTAGAGCAGAAGGGTTACGAGGTCATCGACTTCGGAACCAACTCCAGCGAAAGCTGCGATTACCCGGTATACGGCGAGAAGGTTGGACGCGCGGTAGCATCCGGTGAGGCGGATTACGGCATCGCAATCTGCGGAACCGGTATCGGTATCGGTCTGGCAGCAGGCAAGGTAAAAGGCGTTCTGGTCTGCACCTGCAGCGAGCCGTACAGCGCGAGAATGTCCCGCAGACACAACAATACCAACGTCCTGACCTTCGGTGCCCGCGTAGTTGGTGTCGAGATGGCGAAGATGATCGTAGATGAGTGGTTGGACAACGAATATGAGGGTGGACGCCACCAGAGAAGAGTTGATATGATCTTCGATATCGAGAATAAATAACAATTTGATTCACTTTAATAGGGCCGTGTGAGTTGCCTTTCGGC
>ERZ791879.813-NODE-813-length-19317-cov-9.222459_pt1 | contig 19317 bp, 13 predicted proteins | sample MGYA00510162_ERZ791879 | MGnify/ENA primary metagenome ERZ791879 (study PRJEB30046, sample SAMN00792113) | human gut metagenome | study: EMG produced TPA metagenomics assembly of the A metagenome-wide association study of gut microbiota in type 2... | reverse complement strand
TCACAGGTTCGATCCCTGTTGTTTCCACCAAAGACGAGTATAAATTACTCGTCTTTTTTTATTTCCTTAAATACATTTATATTTCAAAATATAAATGTATTTTTGTTATATTATATAAGAATAAAATTTGTAATAAATTCCAAAAATGTTAAATTGTATTGTTTGACAAGAAAAAAAGGTATATATTTAAGATATATATAATTAATATACATCTTAGATATATATTAATTATATAATAAGCAAAATAAATAAGGGGGGAGAGTTTTGAAAAAGAAAAAATTTAATCGAATAATAGTTGGAACATTAATTTCTACTATTATTTCAACCACTTTTGTAACTGGGGCTACAACAAAAACTACCACTTATAATACCAGTTATCTAAGTAGTTACCAAGATGGTGGAAACGTTTTAAAGGTTGATATTGATGAGAATGGTCAGGTAACATACTGTACAACAAGTAACCTTGACGAAAGTACAGATACTCAAGAAGAAAGAAAATTTTCTTGGGATAATGCAACAGTGTACTTTGTTTTAACAGACCGTTTCCAAAATGGTGATATTAGTAATGACCATTCATATGGAAGAGGATTAGATCAAAATGGAAATGTTCAAGATGGTTATGAAAATAATCCAGGGGCTTTCCATGGTGGTGATTTAAAGGGATTAACACAAAAGCTAGAAGAAGGTTATTTTACTGATTTAGGTGTTAATGCAATATGGTTAACTGCACCATATGAACAAATACATGGCTATACTTCTGGAAACGCTTCCGGAGGCAATGGAGAAAATAATGGAGAAGGATTTCCTTATTATTCTTACCATGGATATTGGACTTTAGATTACACTAATATTGATGAGAACATGGGTACAGAAGAAGATTTTAGAAACTTTGTTGATACAGCTCACTCACAAGGAATTAGAGTTGTTATGGATATAGTTTTAAATCACGTAGGTTACACAACTATGAAAGATGCTGATGAATATGGATTCGGTAGTATGAAAGATGGTTGGGAAGATTATTATTATGGTGCTTTAAGTGATTTAAGTGGTGGAACAGTTGAATCAAATACTTGGTATAACAAAGACGATTCTACATGGGCAACTAATTGGTGGGGAAACGATTTTGTAAGAGTTTCAGCAGGTTATGCGGGATATGACCAATATAGTGATGGTGGTGGATACACAAATCCACTTAGTGGTTTACCTGATATAAAAACTGAAAGCACGCAAGAGGTTGAATTACCAGCAATACTTGAAACAAAGTGGAAAAGAGAAGGTAGATATGAAGAAGAAATGGCAGAATTAGATGAATTCTTTACAAAGAGAAATCTACCTAGAACTCCAAGAAACTACGTAATAAAATGGTTAACAGATTATATTAGAGATTATGGTATTGATGGATTTAGATGTGATACAGCAAATCATGTAGAAATGGAAGGTTGGGCAGCTCTAAATGAAGAAGCTGATATAGCATTTGAAGAATATAAAGCAAATAATCCAGATAAAGTTTTAGATCCAGATGCAGATTTCTGGACAACAGGAGAATCTTGGGGTCATGGAGTTACTAAATCAGCATTCTTTACAGAAGGTGGATTTAGTTCAATTATTAATTTTTCATTTAAGGGAGCATCTACTTCAAATATAAAAGCAAAATATAACGATTTAGCAAAAGTTAATAAAGATGATGACTTTAATGTATTAAGTTATATTTCATCTCATGATGATGCATTACATGATAGAAATAACTTAATTGATGGAGGAACATCATTATTATTGGCACCAGGAGCAGTACAAATTTTCTATGGTGATGAAACTGCAAGACCATTAGGTTGGACAGATTTCTTTACAAAGGGAGAATATAAAGATCAAATGTATCGTACATCTATGAATTGGAGTGATTTAACTGATTCAAATAGCCAAGCTTCTAAAACTTTAGCTCATTGGCAAAAGCTAGGACAATTCAGAAATAATCACTTAGCTGTGGGAGCAGGGGATAATATAGATATATCAGATTCACCTTATACATTTGGTAGAATCTACAATAAGGATGGAGATAGTGATAGAGTAGTTTGTGTTGTTGGTGCATCAGGAACAATTGATGTAGATGTTTCAAAGGTATTTAGTAATGGAAGTAAAGTAAGAGATGCTTATACTGGAGCAACAACTACAGTTAAAGATGGTAAAGCAACATTTACTGCAGACTCTAACGGAGTAATATTAATAGAAAAAGGTGATAAATCACCAGATGTTAGTATTAGCGAACAATCAAAAAAATATTGGACAGATACTTTAGAATTAAAGCTTTATGTAAGCAACTCAGAAGTAGGAAGATATAGTATTAATGGAGTAGAACAAGGAACTTATACTAATGGTCAAACAATTACTATTGGTGAAGGTTTAGCATATGATGAAACAACAGAAGTAACTGTTTATGCACAGAACTTAGATGGTGAATCAGAAGCAACCTATACTTATACGAAAGTAGACCCTGATAAAATAAAAGTTAAGGTAAATTATGATAATCCAAATAATTGGGCAAATCCATATGTGTATATTTATAGGGAAGTTGATGGTGTAACAGAGGAAGTAGCACCATGGCCAGGAGTAAAGTTAGAAAAAGATAGTGATGGATGGTATAGCTATACTCAACCACTTTGGGAAGATGCAAAAGTAATATTTAGTAATGCTGGTGGTAGTCAAAACCCAGGACAAGGTCAAGCTGGTTATGATGTTACAGATGAAATGTGGTATTACCAAGGAGTGTGGTATACTACAAATCCATTAGCACCAACTATAAAGAATCTTTCAATAGATAAGAAATCACCACAAGGTGTAAATGAAGCTATTGAAATTTCAGTAGATGCAACAGGAAATGGAACTCTTCAATATAAGTTTGAAGTTGAAAAAGATGGTAGCTACACCACAATAAAAGATTATTCGACTAATAATAATGCCACATGGATACCAAGCGAAGTAGGTAATTATAAAATAAAAGTAACTGTAAAAGATTCTAATGAAATGACAAGTGAAAAAACCACTACATTTGTAATTGAAAAAGAAAAGCTTACTATTAATGATATTAATACAAATAAATCAGAAGGTAAGGTTGGGGAATCTTTAGAAATAACAATTGATGTAAAGGGAGTAGGTGAACTTCAATATAAAGTATCTACACACGAAATTCAGCAAGGATGGAAGAACCTAACTTCAAAATATAGTACTGAAAATGTAATTAAATGGACTCCAGATAAAGCAGGAACCTATAAAATTTGGGTTGATGTTAAGGATGAGGATGGTAATAAAGAATCAAAATATATTACTATCAAAGTAACAAAGTAGCTTTAAAAGGAGGTAAATATGAAATCCATTTATAAAATATATTCATCTATAGTTGCGGCTACAATTATGGGAACTAGTATATTTAGTGCACCAGTTACTGCTTCAACACAAGAAGTTACATTATTAAGTGAAAGACTATATACATTAAATTTAAGGTCTAGCAGCAGTGAAGGTAAATATTCAACAAATGCCACTGGAGTAGGACAATATAAAACAATAAATAGTTTTAGTGACTGGACAGAAGATATGATAATTGCTCAAGGTGTTGCAAATGATGATGCTCGTATATTTAGGGGGTCTCACGAAGGACCTGTATATGACACATATGCATTATATGGAGCATGGGATGATGATAATTTATACTTGATGTGGCAATTTGTAAATGTTACAGATGTAGTAGATCCTGCACAAGGTTATCCTATTAGTGATAATGGTAAGCCTTGGAATGGAGACATACCACAAATATTAGCTTTTAGTATAGATCCAAGTAAAAGCGGTAATGGAGCTATAAAGAGTACAGATTCTAAAACTGGTACAGTAAATTATGATGATAATATTTGGGGTATTAGAGTTAATTATGAAACATCTGTAGATACATTAATGTATTTCTCAAGTAAACCAGGAGTTGGTCAACCAGCTATATTCAAAGTAGAAGATGATTCATATTTTAGTTATGACAACTGTGTAGGATTTAAAAATGCAGGTGTAACTTATGAATATCAAGATGGTTTCCTAGGTGATACAATGATGGGAATTAAGAGCAATGGATGGGCAGGATATACACCAGATGATTTATTTAGTAGCTCTTCAAACTGGGTAAATATGTTAAATGAAGGTCATGATACTAAGCAAGATACAATGTATTCTATGACAATTCCATTAGAATCATTAGGAATTGATAGAGAGTATATTGAAAACAATGGTATTGGAGTTATGCATATTTCTACTTTTGGACAATCTGGTACTGCATCTATACCATATGATAAATCAATGTTAGATGTAGCAACTGAAGAATATGGACCGGATGCTTCTACATCAGCAGAAAAAGAAGATTATGATGTTATTACTACTACCTTAGCTAGAATAGGAAAATTAGAAATAGCAGAAAATACTGTTAAAGTTAATGAAGTTACTGCATCAAAAGAATCACCACAAGTTGCTGGAACATCAATAGATTTAACTGCAAAGGCTGAAGGGGAAGGAACATTATCTTATAAGTATGAAGTTAATTCAGAAGTTGTAAGAGATTTCTCTACAAGTAATAAGTTTACTTGGGTTCCTACTGAGGCAGGAGAATATACTGTTAAAGTTACAGTTAAAGATTCAAATGGGAAAACTGCAAGTAAATCATTGAACTATACTATTACAGAAAAACCAACAGTATCTTTAGAAATAAAAGATATAAAGGTTGATAAGGAGACTGGAACTGTAGGTTCACCGGTGAAAATAACAACTACAGCTGAAGGTGAAGGAGAAATTCTATATTCAGTATCAGTTCATGAAATTAAAGAAGGATGGAAGACAATAGATAAGAATTCTACTTCAAATACGACTCAATGGACACCGAGCAAAGCCGGAAGATATAAGATTTGGGTTGATGCTAAGGATTCTAACAATAATAAGGTATCAAATTGTATAGAGTACACAGTAAAGTAGTATGGGGTATTGAGTTACTATAGAAATATAATGTGGAGGGGAAGAAAATGAATAATAGAAAAAAGTTTACTAGTTTCTTTATTGCATTAGTATTTACTTTAAGCTTACTATTTAATAATTTTACTGGATTAATAAGTACAACTAGTGTAGCAGTAGCAGCAACAAATACATCAGTTAACCAAATAGAAGATGGAGCAATATTACATGCTTGGAACTGGTCCTTTGATACGATAAAAGCAAAGTTACCTGAGATTAAGGAAGCTGGATATACAGCAATTCAAACATCTCCAATTCAAGGTAATAAAGAGGATTTAATGGCTAGTACAAAATGGTGGATATTATATCAACCAATTAATTTTAAAATTGGTAATGCTCAATTAGGTTCTAGAGAAGAATTTAAGAGTATGTGTGAAGAGGCTGATAAGTATGGCATAGATATAATTGTTGATGTTGTTGCAAACCATACTGGTAATAGAGGCGGAGGAAGTGACGCTTATTATCCAGCAAATAACGTTGACTCTACTATAAAAGATAATGAGAATTTTTGGCATGAGCATAGAGGGGTAGAAGATTGGAATGATAGATGGCAAGTAACCCACTTAGGAATTGGACTTCCAGATTTAAATACATCAAATTGGCAATTACAAGATATGGTTATAGAGTTTTTAAATGATGCCATTGCTTGTGGAGCAGATGGATTTAGATTTGATGCTGCTAAGCATATTGAATTACCTAGTGATTCAGGAGGAAGTGATTTCTGGCCAAGAGTTTTAGGATCTTTAGATAGAGATGATTTATTTATCTATGGTGAAGTATTACAAGGTGGAGCAGATAACATTAATGGATATCATGCTTATATGAGAACTACATGTGATTGGTATGGGGGTTCTGTAAGAAGTGCGGTTGGATATCACAGTACAGCAAATGTAAACAATGCGAAAAGTTATACTGTAAGTGGAGATCCTTCAAACCTAGTAACATGGGTAGAGTCTCATGATACTTATGCAAATGAGAATATGGAAACTGTTGCTTTAACTAATGAACAGATTAAATTAGGATGGGCAATAATTGCAGGACGTGCAGATTCAACTCCTTTATTCTTTAACAGAACATCTGGTGGATATTTAGCGGGAAATATAGGAAGCGCTGGAGATGACATGTGGAAAGATCCTATAGTAGTAGCTGCTAATAATTTTAGAAATGCAATGGCTGGTGAAGGTGAATATATAAGAACTCAAGGTAATAACTTATTTATTACTGAAAGAGGAACAAAAGGTGTAATGATAGTTAACGTTGGAGATTCAACTTATGTTAACTGCGATACTAATTTACCTAATGGACAATACACTGATTCAGTATCAGGAAATACATTTACAGTTTCTAATGGTAAGTTAACAGGTAATATTGGATCAAGAACAATAGCAACTCTTGGAGTAACAGAAATAATTACTAAGCCAGTAGTTAGTAGTTCTGTTGAAACTGGAACTAAATTTGTTGATTCATTAAATGTAACATTAACTGCTAAAAATACTACAACTGCAACTTACTCAACTAATGGAGGTACAGTAGTAACTTACACTAATGGTACTACTATAACTTTAGGTAAAGATGCAAATATAGGTGATACAGTAACTTTAACATTAACAGGAAAAGGTGAAGATGGAACAACTGTTACTGAAATTTATGAATACAAAAAAGTAGATAAAATCGAAAATTCAATTGCTAAAATTAAATTACCAAGTGGTTGGACAAGTGCTAATATCTATGTATATGATGAAAGCGGAAGCACAGTTAAAGAAATAGCAAAATGGCCAGGTGTAGCGATGACAAATGAAGGTAATGGAGTATATAGTTATACATTACCAGATGGATGGGGAGATGACACTCAAGTAATATTCAATAATGGTAGTGCTCAAATACCAGCAGCTCAACAGACTGGATTCTCATTACCAACAAATAAGATAGGAACTTATGCAGATGGTAATTGGACATTAGAAGATATTAAAAGAGAAGCAGAAGTCTCAAGTTCAGTAGCTGATGGAACAGAATTTACAGATGTATTAAATGTAACATTAAATGCGAAAAATACAACTGAAGCAACTTATTCTATAGATGGTAAGGAAGCAGTAACTTATACTGATGGAACAACTATTAAATTAGGCGAAGATATAGAGGCAGGTTCTACAGTGGAATTAACATTAACTGGTAAGAATTCTAATGGAAATTCTGTAACAAAAACTTATACTTATAAAAAAGCTGATGTTATAGTTTCAGATACATCAATTGCAAAAATTAAATTACCAAGTGGTTGGACAAGTGCTAATATCTATGTATATGATGAAAGCGGAAGCACAGTTAAAGAAATAGCAAAATGGCCAGGTGTAGCAATGACAAATGAAGGTAATGGTGTATATAGTTATACATTACCAGAAGGATGGGGAGATAATACTCAAGTAATATTCAATAATGGTAGTGCTCAAATACCAGCAGCTCAACAGGCTGGATTCTCATTACCAACAAATAAGATAGGAACTTATTCAGATGGTAATTGGACATTAGAAGATATGAGTAAGCCTATAACAATATATTCATTTACAAGTGATAAATCATCACCACAATATGAAGAGACAACAATTACTTTATCAGCAGATGCAACAGGTGGAAGTGGAAGTTTACAATATAAATTTACTACTACAGAAAAAACTACTGGAGAAGAAAAAGTTATTAGTGATTATTCATCAAAAAATAGTGTTGAATGGACGCCATTAACAGCTGGAATTTATGAAGTAAAAGTTAGTGTTAAAGATAGTAATGGTAATGTTAAAGAAGAAAGCTTTGATTTTGAAGTAAAAGAAGTATTTAAAGAGTTACAAATAAAATCTATTACGTTAGATAAGAGTCAAGGAAATTTAGGTGAAGCTGTTACTATTAGTGCTGAGGCAGAAGGTGGATCAGGAACATTAAATTATAAGTTCTATTACAAGGAGGATGGAGTATATACTTTAATTCAAGCATATTCTACTAGCAATACTGTAAAATGGACACCAGATGAAAGTGGAGACTATATTGTTTATGTTGATGTTAGAGATGGTTCTGGAACTATTAAATCACGTAATACTTCATATGTAGTAAATGGTAGTGCTTTAACAATAAATAGTTTTGAAGTAGATAAAACAGATATAGAAGCAAATACTGAAGTAATTCTTACTGCAAATGCAGAAGGTGGAACTGGAGAATTAAGTTACAAATTCTATTATAAGAATAATGATAAATATACTAAAATTCAAGATTATTCAACTAAGAATAGTGCTAATTGGACTCCTACTGAAGATGGATATTACAAATTATATGTAGATGTTAAAGATGAAGCAGAAAATGTTAAAACTAAAGCATTCGATTTTATTGTTGGTAATGTAGATGATTTAGAAATGGAATTTACACTTAGCACTAAAAGTGGAGTAGTTAATACACCAGTAACTATAGATGCTACATCTGAGGGTGGGGTTAACCCAATAACTTATAAGTTCTACTATAAGAAAGATGGAACTTATACTATGATTAAAGACTACTCAGATAGTAGTTCAATAGAATGGACTCCTGAGGAAGAAGGAACTTATGCTGTGTATGTAGATGCTAAAGATGCAAGTGGAAAGATAGTATCAAAGTATATTAATTTCACTGTTGGAAAAGGTGTGGAAATTACAGATATATCTTTAGATAAGACTACTATTAAAGTTGGAGATAGTGTAAATATAAAAACTACAGCAACTGGAAACTCTAATTTACAATATAGAGTAGCTGTTCATGATTTTGAAAATACATGGACAACATTACATGATTTTAAATCTTCTAATACAACAACTTGGACACCAGAAATTGCAGATAAATATGTAATTTGGATAGATGTTATTGATGAAGATGGAAATTATGATTCAAAATCAATAGAAGTGACTGTAACTGAATAGTAAAGAATAAACTAGGACTACTGCAAATAATTTTGCAGTAGTCTTAATTTATTTACTATAATAAAAATAATAGAATGATAAGAAAATTATTAAATATTTGGTATAATTAAACTATAAGTTCAATTAAAAGGAGATGTGAAAATGATTAAACATATTATTTTATGGAATTTTCAAGCAGGGAAAGGGAGCGAAGAGAATAAACTAAAAATAAAAAATGGGCTTGAAGAATTAAAAAATAAAATACCAGGAATTGTTGAAATTGAAGTTATAACTAATCCTATAGCAGGAAGTAATGCTGAGATAATGTTAAATAGTACTTTTGAAAGTGTGGATGCATTAAATAATTATCAAATCCATGAAGAACATGTTAAGGTTGCAACATTTGTTAAAAGTGTTACATGCAATAGAATGTGTATGGATTATGAGCTATAAAATAGGACATACAAAGGAAAATTGAATGGATAGATTATATATTGATAAAATAGTTAAGCAATACTTTGAAAGTGAAAATTATTATGTGAAAAAGGGATCTAGTGGTATGAATAATACAACTAAATTCTTAGTTATAGATAATGAAGAATTTATTTTAAGAATATATGAAAGTCATAATGACAAAGAAAAAGTTAATTATGAACATATAGTTTTAAAAGCTTTAGGTGAGAGAAGTTTAAGTTTTAATATACCTAAACCTAAAGTAAATTTAAATGGCAGTACAATAGGGATAAGTTCTGATGGGAAGTTAGTATCAATGGCAAAGCAGATTAATGGAAATAACCCTAGATTAGAAACTGTTGAACAATTTTATAGTTTAGGAAGTGTTGTTGGTGAAATAACAAGAGAGTTAAAAGAGGTTAATATTGAAAAGAATCCTATATATTTTCCATGTTATGAGTTAGAAAAATCTTATCCTAAATGCCCATTAAATAAAGTTATAGAGTTTTGTCTTAATCCTTCTAAAGATTTTAATGAAGAAAAGAATGAGTTAGTTGATTTAAGCAGTTATTTTATGAGATTTAAGGAATGTATTCCAGAATTAAGAAACTTGCCACATCAATTAATTCACGGTGATATTAATGCATCTAATGTTTTAGCAGATGAAGACAATAATATTTCAGCAGTATTAGATTTTGAATTTGTTGCTAGAGATTTGAGAGTTATGGATTTAGCTATATGCTTATCAGAGGCTATTTCAAATAAAAATAGTGATGAGTTTAAATTTAAGTGTATGAAAGGATTTATTGAAGGATATAAGAAAAATATTAATTTAACAATAGATGAAATAAAAGCAGTACCAAAGCTTATTATGCTTAGGAGATTAGATGTAATTATACATTTCCTTGTTAGATATAATGATGGAATTAGTAATGGTTTTATGTCAGCAACAGAAATACTTAAGGAACAAATTATTAAGGCAGTTACTTTATGTAAGTGGGTAAGTGAAAATGAAAACAAAATAATCAAACTATTTATATAAAAAATAGAAAGTAGAATTTGGAGGGAATTTAGATGAATGAAGTTATAAAAAATATCAAGTCAAGAAGAAGTTGTAGAGCTTATAAGGATGAACAAATAGAAACTGAAACTTTAAATGAAATTTTAGAATGTGCTTTATGTGGACCAAGTGGTATGAATAAACAAGGGTGTTATTATACAGCTATTCAAAATAAGGAGATTTTAGAAGAATTAAATAATGCAGTAAAAGAAGTATTTAAGGAAAAAGGAGAAACAAGAGGTTCTAATGAAAATTATAACTTCTATTATAATGCACCTACTCTTATAATAGTTTCTGCAAAGAAGGATTATAAATATTTTTATACAGATGGGTCAGCAGGGTTAGAAAATATATTTTTAGCAGCAACTTCTTTAGGACTAGGATCTTGTTGGATAAATCAATTAGGTGATACTTGTAATTCACCTTTAGTAAGAAAGGTACTTGATAGATGTCATATACCATCAGATTTTAATATAATTGGATGTGCAGCTATAGGATATCCAGCAAAGCAAAGTATTGAGCCAAAAAGAGTTCCTGGAAGAAGCTTAATTGTTAGATAGAGTTTAAATCTCTCATAACTAAAAAATATATAATAATTTAAATTTAAATAAGATAATACATAAATTGGATTGTAATATAATTTATGTATTATCTTATTTGCATTATACAACATTTAGACATGTATTAATAACAAATAGTCATAGTTTTTATATCATTATATAAGTATAATAACAGTATATTATGAAAACGTTGTGTCGAGTAGAAAAAGATATATTAGGAGGATAATATGGGGATTATATTTAATAAAGAAAATAGACTATTTCATATTAAGTCAAAGAAAACAAGTTATGTAATGAGAGTTTTAGAAACTGGTCATTTGATTAATTTATATTGGGGAAGGAAGATTAATTCTAATAAAATAGATTATGTGGTGAAGAAAAGACAGTGTGGAAGTTTTTTAGCTGATTTAGACAATGTGGATGCACTTCATTTAGAGATAATACCACAAGAGTATCCAAGCTATGGAAATCCAGATTTACGTTCACCAGCAGTTCAAATAAAATTAGCAAATGGAACAACTGTAACAGATTTTAGATATTATAGTCATGAAATATATAATGGAAAGAAAGCGCTTCAAGGATTACCAGCAACTTATGTTGAAAATGAAGATGAGGCAGAAACTTTAGAGATAACATTAAAGGATGAATTAGCAGGATTAAGGGTAATATTATCTTATACTGTATTCAAAAATTATGATGTTATAACAAGAAGTTGTAAGATTGTAAATGATAGTAAAGAAGAAGTTGATGTTTTAAGAGCTTTAAGTGCAAATGTTGATTTCAGACATAGTGATTTTGATTTAATTCAATTATCAGGATCTTGGGCTAGAGAAAGACATATAATTAGAACTCCATTAAGAAATGGTGGACAATGTGTAGAAAGTAGAAGAGGGGCAAGTAGCCATGCTCAGAATCCCTTTATAGCCTTAGTAAGCAAAGATACAACAGAAGATAAAGGTGAGGTATATGGGTTTAATTTGGTTTATAGTGGAAATTTTTTAGCAAATGTTGAAGTTGATATGCATAGTAATGCAAGAGCTCAAATTGGTATAAATCCATTTGATTTTGCTTGGAACTTAGAAGCAGGAGATGAGTTCCAAACACCAGAAGCTGTTATGGTATACTCACCTAATGGATTAACTGGGATGTCTCATATTTATCATGATTTATATAGAGAGAGATTATGTAGGGGAACTCATAGAGATAAGGAAAGGCCAATACTTATAAATAACTGGGAGGCAACATATTTTGATTTTAATAATGAAAAAATCAAGGATATTGCTAAGGAGTCTAGTAATCTGGGAATAGAATTATTTGTTTTAGATGATGGTTGGTTTGGTGAAAGAAATAATGATGATTGTTCACTTGGAGATTGGTTTGTAAATGAAGAAAAACTTAAGGGTGGATTAAGTTCATTAGTTAAAGATATAAATGAAATGGGAATGCAATTTGGATTATGGTTTGAACCAGAAATGATTTCTCCAAAGAGTAAGTTGTATGAAGAACATCCAGATTGGTGTATTCATATTGAAGGAAGAGTAAGATCCGAAGCAAGAAAGCAGCTAATATTAGATTTATCTAGAGAAGAAGTTTGCGATGCTGTAATTGAAATGCTTACTAATGTATTAAAATCAGCACCTATATCATATGTCAAATGGGATATGAATAGAAATATGACAGAAATAGGTTCGCCAGCATGGCCAGCTAAAAAGCAAAAAGAGGTTGCTCATAGATATATGTTAGGTTTGTATAAAATATTAGAAAATATAACTACTAATTTCCCTAATATTTTATTTGAAAGTTGCTCAGGTGGAGGTGGAAGATTTGATGGTGGAATGTTGTATTATATGCCTCAAACTTGGACAAGTGATGATACCGATGCTATAGAGAGATTAAAAATTCAAGAAGGAACTTCATTAGTATATCCAGTGAGTACAATGGGAAGTCATGTTTCAGCAGTTCCTAATCATCAAGTTCATAGAATAACGCCACTTCATACAAGGGGAGTAGTAGCTATGGCAGGAAGTTTTGGATATGAATTGGATATAACTAAAATGACAGATGAAGAAAAAGAAGAAGTGAAATCACAAGTTAAATTTTATAAGAATATTAGAAAAACTATTCAATTTGGAGATTTATATAGATTAAAGAGTGCTTTTGATAGCAATGAAGCTGCTTGGATGAATATATCTAAGGATGGAAATAATCTTGTAGTAAGTTATGTAAAGAAGTATGCAGAAGCAAATGTATTACCGAAGAGATTAAAGTTAAAGGCTTTAGATGAAAATTCATTATATGAAATTAGTGAAACAGGAGAGGTTTTCGGTGGAGATGAGCTTATGTATATAGGACTTGAAATTGGAGAACTTAATGGTGATTATCAAGCAAGAAGTTGGACTTTAAGAAGAATTCAAGAACAATAGTAACTGAAGGGATAAATATAAATGCTAGTATAGCAATATTAGATAATATTAATTGCTATATTAGCATTTTATTTTTTATTCAGATAATAGAAATTTTTCAGTAGTTTCTTTTTTGGTATTTCTATATTCTTTAGGACTGACACCTTTGATTTTTTTAAAAGCTTTAGAGAAGGCTAAAGGATCACTATATCCACAAGAGTATGCTATATTGCCTATTGGAAGATCAGTATTATATAATAATTCAGCAGCTTTAGTTATTCTAAATTCAATTAAAAATTTTTGAGGAGACATATTTAAGTTATTTTGAAAAATAGATGTTAAATAACTTCTATTTAAACAAAGGTAATCAGCTATATCTGTTACTTTAATAGAGTTATGATAGTTATTTTGAATAAACTCAATTGCTTTATTTATGTAGTTATTAGTATGTTCATCTTTATTTAAATATGAAATTTCTTTACGATCTTCACATAACTTTGAGAAAAATAAGTATAATAAGCCTTCTATTTTAAAAGCATCAGAATCAGACATTGTATGATGCTTTAGCATTTCTAATACGTATTCTTTTAATGCATCGTCTTTTTCATAAGTAAAAATTAAATGCTCCTGATTTAGTCCAGCAGAGTTTAAATAAAGTTTAGCTTTATCACCATCAATACCAATCCAAAGATATGTCCAAGGATTATCTTTATCTGCTTGATAAAAAGTAACAACATTAGGCTCAATTAAGAATCCTTGATTTTTAATTACTGTATATTTGTTATCATTTACATAATAATAACCTTGTCCATCTAGTACATAATGAATTAAGTAAGTTGGTCTAATAGCGGGACCAAATGAATGTAAGGGAGCACATTTTTCTAATCCACAATAACAAAGATATAAGTCGTTAAAATTTCGATTGGTATTTTCTAAAAAGTATATATCTAACATAAACCCTCCTAAATACAACATTTAGCCATGTTTTTATTATAGTATTATATAAATTTTAAGTCAGAAAATTATATAATGCAATATATTATAAAAAAGTAATATGTTATTCTTTTAGAAGAATAATAAATCTAACATTTAGACATGTTTTTGTTACATTAATCTATTTAGAAGTGATAGAAAAAGTTTTAAAATATAGCTATGTAAACGATACAAAATGTGAGGGGATGGAATAATGAGAAAGAAGAAATTGATAGCTACAGTTTTAGTAGTAACTTCAATATTAACAGCAGTATTTACAGGATGCTCAAGCAATACTGCAACTAATAAATCTAAAAAGCAAATAGTATTTTTTAGTAATAAAATAGAAGCAGTAGATACTTATAATAGACTTGTAGAGAAGTTTGAAGCTGAAAATCCAGACATAGATGTTGTTGTTAGTGCACCTCCAGATGCAACAACAGTATTAAAAACAAGATTAGTAAAAGGAGATGTACCAGATATTATATCATTATCTGCAGATAGAAGTTTTGCAGACTTTGTAGATGCAAATATATTAGAAGATTTAAGTGATAAAATAGATTTTAGCGTTATTGATCCAGTTTATAGTCAGATGTTAAAGGATTTAGAGATCGAAAGTGTAGATGGGGTTTATGGAGTACCTTATGCATTAAATGCAAGTGGAGTTATATATAACAAGGATATTTTTGAAGAGTTAGGATTATCAATTCCTAAAACATGGGATGAATTTTTAGAGCTAGCACAAATTGTTCAAGATAATGGGATAACACCTTTTTATTTTACTTTAAAAGATACTTGGACTTCACTTCCAGCATGGAATAATATAGCAGGAACATTAGCTGACACTGATTGTTTTAAAAGAGTTAATAATAATGAAACAACATTCAATGAAGTTTATTCAGAAACAGCAGATAAAATACTTCAATTAATGGATTATGGTCATTCAGATAACTTTGGTGTTGGATATAATGATGGTAATACAGCATTTGCTCAAGGTAAAGCTGCAATGTATATTATAGGTAATTATGCAATACCATCAATTTTAACTGTAAATCCAGATATAAACTTAGGAATGTTTACTATGCCTGTATCCAATAATAAAGATGAAAATAAATTAGTTTCTGGAGTAGATGTATATTTTGCCATTCCTAAAGATTCTAAAAATAAAGAAGAAAGTATAAGGTTTATAAACTTTTTATTAGAAGAAGAAAATGCTAAAACTTATATAGATGAACAAAGTGCGTTTTCAGCAGTTAAAGGTGTAAAACAAGAAGATTCAAAATTTGAAGCTTTTGATGATTATTTTGAAAATTCAAGAGTTGTAGATTTTCAAGATCATTTTTATCCAGCAGAATTACCAGCATCTGATATGGTACAAACATATCTTTTAGATGGAGATAAAGAAAAGTTTTTAAATAACTTCCAAAAGGAATGGTTAAAGGCTAATAGACAGTATATTAAAGAATAGTATGGAAGGGTGATTAGAAATGAAGAAAAGAGATATGTTTTTCTTAGGAACAGTAATACCAATGATAGTTGTATTTTTCTTGTTCCACACATTCCCATTGTTAAAAGGGGTAATGTATAGTTTCACAAATTTTAGAGGGTTTGGAGATTTTGATTTTGTGGGATTAATGAACTTTAAGGATTTATTTACAGATTCAAGAGTACTAAATTCATATATGTTTACTTTTAAGTTTGCTATAGTTACAACAATAATAGTAAATATAATAAGTTTAGCATTAGCATTAGCTTTAAATTCAAAGATAAAGTTTAAGACCACTTTAAGAGGATTATATTTCTTACCTAATATTTTAGGTGGATTGATTGTAGGATATATATTTAATTATATTTTTACATTTATAATTCCTAAACTAGGAGAGGTTATGGGAAGTGAAGTTCTTAGTAAGAGTATACTTGGAAGTACAAGTTTAGCATGGATAGGTGTAGTAATTGTAGTTGCATGGCAATCAATAGCTTTTAATACTATAATTTATATTTCAGGACTTCAAACTATTCCAGATGATGTTTATGAAGCAAGTGGAATTGATGGAGCTGGTAAATGGCTTCAATTTAGAAAGATTACATTTCCTTTAATTGCACCATTCTTTACAATAAATATGGTTTTATGTATGAAAAATTTCTTAATGGTATTTGATCAAATTATGTCATTAACAGGTGGAGGACCTGCACAGTCAACAGAATCCATTTCTATGCTTATATATAAGGCTGGATTTGGAGGAAGTCAATTTGGATATCAATCAGCAAACTCAGTAGTGTATTTTATAGTTATTGTGGCAATATCATTATTCCAAATTAAGATATTAGAAAAAAGGGAGGTTCAACTATAATGGCAGAATTAAGTTTAAAATCTAGTAATACAACAGAAGTAAAGAAAAAATCTTTTATAAAAAAGGAAGATGGAAAAATTAATTGGCCAATTACAATATTACTTATTGTTTGTTCATTAACAATATTATTTCCACTTTATATAACTATTGTTATTGCATTTAAACAACCATCAGAAATGATGGGGAATGTTTTGTCATTGCCTAAAACATGGAGTTTTAGTAATTTTGTGCAAGCTATTAAAATGACTAATTTCTTTCATACAATAATGAATAGCTTGATTATAACAGCAGGTGCTGTAATAGTAACTATAGTTACGAATTCATTAGTTGCATATGCTATTGCAAGAAACATGCATAAGAAATTTTATAAGCTTGTATATTTTTATTTTGTAAGTGCAATGTTTGTACCTTTTTCAATGTTAATGTTACCTCTTGTTAAACAAGTAAGTTTCTTTAACTTAGATAATAAAATTGGTATGATAATTCTTTATATGGTATTTGGAATATCTATGAATACATTACTTTATGTTGGATATTTAAAAAATATTCCACTTGAATTGGAAGAAGCAGCATATGTTGATGGTGCTAAACAATGGACTGTGTTCTGGAAAATTATATTTCCATTATTAAAACCAATGCATGCAACTGTTGGAATTATGACAGCGCTTTGGGCTTGGAATGACGTAATGATGCCACTTGTAATATTAAGCGATCAAAGTGCAGCAACTTTACCATTAGCTCAATATATATTTCAATCTAAATTTGGGACAAATTATAATGTAGCTTTTGCATCATATCTTTTAGCATTGTTACCATTATTAGTATTCTACTTATTTGCTCAAAAGTGGATTATAAACGGAGTAACTAAAGGTGCAATAAAGTAATTTTTAAAATAAAACCTTTATTAGAAAATATATTTATTAAACTTAAGTATATTGGATAATAGAGGTTTTATTTATTTTATTATAAAAACTGTAGAGTTGATGAAATGAGCAAAGCTAATATATACTATAATAAATTTTGAATTATAAATATAGAGCATTTAGCGAAAAATAATTTGTAAAGGAGATGAGTATGATGTTTAAATTTTTAACTGTGTTAATTCATATTATAAATTTATTAACAATAGTTTATATGGTATTTAAGGAAAAGCGTTCAGCCAATAGCATTATAGCATGGACATTAATTTTATACATAGCACCTTTTATAGGATTTATAGTGTTTTTGCTTGTTGGAAGAAAAATAAACAAGTCAAATATGTTTGGAATTAAAAATGCAGAAATAAGGGTTTTAGAGAAATATGATAGACAAGTAAAAGAAAGAAGCCAAGTGCCGGTAGAAAATATGGATATGATAATGGCTTTAGAAACTATTGATTATTCACCATACAGAAATGATAATGAAGTTTGTATGTACTCAGATGGAAAAGAATTTTTTGATGCCTTGTTAAAAAGTCTTAACAAGGCTAAAAAGAGTATAAATATAGAATTCTATATATTTAAAAATGATGATATAGGAACAAAGATACTAGATATTTTAGAAGAAAAAGCTAAGAATGGAGTTGAAGTTAGATTATTATATGATTCTGTTGGAAGTAGGTTATTAAATAGAAATGTATTAAAAAAATTAAGAGCAGTTGGCGGAAAAACAGGAGAATTCTTTCCATCTTGGTTAAAGCTTATTAATCTTAATATGAATTTTAGAGATCATAGAAAAATAGTTGTTATAGATAATAAAGTTGCTTTTGTTGGAGGATTTAATGTTGGGGATGAGTATTTAGGAAAAGATAAAAAGTTTGGATATTGGAGAGATACTCATATTAAGTTTAAGGGGAGTGCAGTAAAAGACTTAAACTTAAGGTTTTTAGCTGACTGGAGGTATGCAACTAAAGAAGAAGTAGATTTAAGTCATATGTTAGAAATTAGTGATGAAAATATTGGTGAGCCTAATACAGGAATGCAAATAGTGTCAAGTGGACCAAATTTAAGTGATAGATATGAAATTAAGTTAGCGTATTTAAAAATGATTCAAAGAGCTAAAAAATATTTATATATTCAATCACCTTATTTAATTATCGATAAAAGTATATCTGATAGTTTAAAGTTGGCTTCAGCATCAGGGGTTGATGTAAGAATAATGATACCAGGAAAAGGGGATCATCCTTTTGTATATTGGGCAAATTTAGCTTATGCTGGAGATTTATTAGAGTATGGGGTTAAAATATATCATTATGATAGAAGTGCTTTTCTTCATGCTAAGACTGTAGTTATCGATGATGAAATTTGTTCAATAGGAACAGCTAATATGGATACCAGAAGTTTTGAATTGAACTTTGAAGTAAATGCCTTTATTTATTCAGAAACTATTTCAAAACAACAAAAAAGTGAATTTGAAAAAGATATACTTAAATCCGAAGAGCTAACACTAGAAAAATATCAAAATAGAAGCAGAGGAGTTAAAATTAAAGAATCACTATCAAGACTATTCTCCGACGTACTATAACTAAATTGTTCGTTACGTGGAAACGAAAAAATGAAATATTTATTTTCCAGTAACCGTGAAATTTTCACCTAGAATTTA
>ERZ791879.812-NODE-812-length-19343-cov-6.635836_pt1 | contig 19343 bp, 17 predicted proteins | sample MGYA00510162_ERZ791879 | MGnify/ENA primary metagenome ERZ791879 (study PRJEB30046, sample SAMN00792113) | human gut metagenome | study: EMG produced TPA metagenomics assembly of the A metagenome-wide association study of gut microbiota in type 2... | reverse complement strand
TTTGCCCTTATAGGGCTTATGAAAAACCACCAGCTTAGCTGGTGGATATTTATTTTTTCTATTTTATTAATGAATATAAAATTTTAAAAGGTGACTTTTAGATACTAAAAAATTATAGATATAAAAAACTTTAAATTATAATTAATATCTTAAATAATATACTCGTAAATGATAATAAAAAAGAAAATATAAAATATAATAGAAATTATTGACAAAATACATTTAATGGAATAATATATTATCATAGTAAACCGATAGGAAAAATGAGAAAATGAAATATGGGGGGAATTTTAGATGGCAAAAATAGTTAATAACTTAGTGGAATTAATAGGAAATACACCATTGTTACAACTTAATAATTATAAATCTGAAAATAATTTTGAAGGTACAATAATAGCAAAACTTGAGTATTTTAATCCAGCTGGAAGTGTTAAAGATAGAATTGGATTTGCAATGATCAAAGATGCTGAAGAGAAGGGATTATTAAAAGATAATTCTGTAATAATTGAACCAACCAGTGGAAATACAGGTATAGCTCTTTCTTTAATAGCTGCAGCAAAAGGATATAGATTAATATTGACTATGCCTGAAACCATGAGTATTGAAAGAGTGAATTTACTTAAAGCTCGTGGAGTTGAACTTGTATTGACTCCTGGTAAAGAAGGGATGAAAGGAGCCATAAGTAAAGCAATAGAGTTAAGCAATGAAATTCCGAATTCTATAATATTACAACAATTTGAAAATCCATCAAATCCATTAATTCATAAATTAACAACTGCGGAAGAAATATGGCAAGATACTGATGGAAAGGTTGATATTTTTGTGGCAGGAGTAGGAACAGGAGGAACAGTAACTGGAGTTGGAGAAGGATTAAAAGCAAAAAATCCAAACATCAAAATCGTTGCAGTTGAGCCATCAGGTTCGCCAGTTATATCAGGTGGAAAACCGGGGGCACATAAAATTCAAGGAATAGGAGCCGGTTTTATACCATATAATTTAAATGTAAATATAATTGATGAAATAATAACTGTAAAAAATGAAGAAGCTTTTGAAGTTTCAAGAGCTTTAGCAAAAACAGAGGGATTATTAGTAGGAATTTCATCAGGGGCAGCGGCTTTTGCAGCTACAGAATTAGCTAAAAGACCAGAAAATAAGGGTAAGAATATAGTAGTATTACTACCAGATACAGGAGAGAGATATTTATCAACAGATTTATACAAATTATAGTATTTTAAAGTTCATATTAACTAAATTTGTATGATATTTTTTGTAGTAAATTTATAAAAAATAAATATATAAAATAGCTTATTAAGAGTGGTGGAGGGACTGGCCCTACGAAGCCCAGCAACCTATTAACAGTTATTAGTTACTAGTGAGATTGAAAGAGATCATTTAGGATTTCAATCATAAAATACTAACTATGTTAATGTGGTGCTAAATCCTACAGGATAACTGAGAGATAAGTGAAGAAATCAAGTATTTATATACTAAACCACTTCTAATATCTTTTAGAGGTGGTTTTTTGTGTAAAAATTTATGATTAATTAATTTAAATTGAAGTAAGAATGTAATTTAGGAGGAAGATTGTTATGGGAAATAAATTAAGATATTCTTTTGAAACATATGCTGTATCAGGAGCTAGAAAAGGAGATAAGTCAACAGGAGCTATTAGTTATCCTCTTTATCTTTCTGCAACTTTTAAACATAATGGATTGAATGAAAGTACTGGATATGATTATTCAAGACTTCAAAATCCAACTAGGGAAGAAGCAGAAAAAACTATTGCTTTACTTGAAAATGGAAAAGAAGCTTTAGCTTTTTCATGTGGAATGGCAGCATTAACAGCTTGTGTACATTTGTTTAAGTCTGGAGATCATGTAATATTGTCAGAGGATTTATATGGAGGTACATTTAGATTATTTGATGAAGTTTATAGTGTTTATAATATAGAGGCTTCATTTATAGATACAAGCGATATAAACAAAGTTAAAGATGCTATAAGGAGTAATACAAGAGGAATAATAATTGAAACTCCATCAAATCCATTGATGAGAGTAACAGATATTAAAGCAATTAGTGACATATGTAAAGCTAAAAATATTATTAGTATAGTGGACAATACATTTTTAACTCCGTATTATCAAAGACCATTGGAATTAGGGGCAGATATAGTGGTTCATAGTGGAACAAAGTATCTTGGAGGACATAATGATGTATTAGCTGGATTTGCTATATCTAATAATGAAGAAATAATTGAAAAATTGAGATTCATGCAAAAATCAACTGGTGCTATATTATCACCTTTTGATTCATGGCTACTGCTTAGAGGAGTAAAAACTCTTCATATAAGAATGGATAGAATACAAGAAAATGCAATTAAGATTGCCAAATGGTTAGAATGTAATAAAAATGTAGAAAAGGTGTACTATGTAGGATTAAACAATCATAAGGGATATGAAGTTAATAAAGAGCAGAGTAGTGGTTTTGGAGGAATGATTTCTTTTAGAGTTAAGGATAAAAAATATGTTGAAAATTTATTATCTAATTTAAAGGTAATTAGTTTTGCCGAAAGTTTAGGTGGGGTAGAAACATTAATAACTTATCCCTTTACACAAACTCATTCAGAAATGCCAGAAGAAATAAAAAGGAAATTAGGTATAGATGAATATTTAATAAGACTTTCAATTGGAATAGAGAATATTGATGATTTAATAAATGATTTAAAAAGTGTATTAGAGTAAAATTTGAAATTGAAAGAAGGTAAAGATATGAATAGATTAGTAAAGTGTGGATTAGAAAATAGGATTGGAAGTGACTGTTTAAAGTGGGATGGATTAAGAGAGAGATTTGGAAATGAAGATTTAATTGCTATGTGGGTAGCAGATATGGATTTTAAAACTCCACAGCCAGTAATAGATGCATTAAAGGAAAGAGTAGAGCATGGAATATTTGGTTATCATATGATACCTGATTCCTATTATGAAGCTTTTATAAATTGGGAAAAGGAAAAGCATGGTTATGATATTAAAAGAGAATGGATTAGATTTTCTCCTGGAGTAGTACCAGCGCTATTTTGGTTTATTAATATTCTTACCAATCCTGGAGATAGTTGTATTGTAATGGGACCTGTATATTATCCATTTCATCATGCTATAGAAGAAAATAATAGAAAGCTTATATTTAATAATTTAAAAAATAATAATGGAATATATACTATTGATTTTGAAAGTTTTGAAAGGGATATTATTGAGAATAAAGTGAAGTTATTTATTCTTTCTTCTCCTCATAATCCTGTGGGAAGAGTATGGACAAAAGAAGAACTAAAAAAGGCATTAGATATATGTAAGGCTAATAATGTTTTTGTATTAGCTGATGAGATACATCAAGATATAATAATTGGTGATAAAAAACAAATTCCAGCGGCAACTGTAGGGGATTATGATAATATACTTGTAACACTTACAGCGGCAACAAAAACTTTCAATCTTGCTGCATGTCAAAATTCATTTGTCATTATTCCTGATAATAAAATAAGAGAAAGCTTTGATGAATATTTTAAATCAATAGGTGGAGATTGTGGAAATATATTTGGCTATATAGCTGTTGAAGCAGCTTATCGTTATGGGGAAGAATGGTTAAATGAAATTTTGGCTAAAATTAAAGAAAACTATGAGTATACTAAAGAAATTTTATCAATGCATTTACCACATATAGTTATTTCACCATTAGAAGGAACATATTTAGCATGGTATGATTTCAGTTATTATATAAATGAAAAAGATATTAAAAACTTTTTTCAATACAAATGTAATTTAGCTGTTGATTATGGTTCATGGTTTGGAGAAGCTGGGAAAGGACATATAAGAATAAACTTAGCAACGGAAAGAAAAATTGTTGAAGAGGCAATGAATAATATTATAAAACAATTATTATAGAAAAAAATAAATTACATGTTATAATTTTAAGGAATACAAAATAGATAATGGGAGACGAGTTAAGATATGACATTTGACAAAATTATAATATGGTTAATGGCAATAGGTATACTTATTGGAGCTATTGACAGATTACTTAAAAATAAATTTGGGTTAGGTCAAAAGTTTGAAGAGGGACTGAATTCAATGGGGCCTTTAGCTCTTAGTATGGTTGGTATAGTTAGTTTATCACCAGTAATATCTAATGTTTTAGGTCCAATAATAATACCTTTTTACAAGTTTTTAGGGGCAGATCCAGCAATGTTTGCTTCAATTTTAGCTAATGATATGGGTGGGTATCAATTAGCTTTATCATTAGGGGAAAATAAAGAAGTTGCTTTATTCTCTGGATTAATAGTTGCATCTATGTTGGGATGTACTATAGTATTTTCAATTCCTGTTGCATTAGGGTTAATAGAAGAAAATGATAAAGAGTTTTTTGCAAAAGGATTATTAATAGGATTATCAACCATACCCTTAGGATCAATTATTGGGGGATTAACAATGAAAATAAATATAAGGATACTTTTAATAAATATTATTCCTATTATTTTAATTTCCCTAATACTAATTTTAGGATTAAAATTTTTCCAAGCTATAATGATAAAAGGGGTATTATATTTTGGAAAATTTATTATGTGGATTAGCACAATTGGATTAGCGGCTGCTGCTTTTGAGAGCTTAACTGGAGTAGTATTAATAAAAGGAATGGCACCAATTAATGAAGGAATGAATGTAGTAATAAATATTGGAATAGTTTTATTAGGAACATTTCCTATGTTAACATTAATAATCAATTTATTAGACAAACCTCTTAGAAAATTAGGAAAATATATAGGGTTGGATTCTACAAGTGTTGCAGGGATAATTTTTTCATTAGCAAATAGTATTCCTGTTTTCAAAATGTTAAAAGATATGAATAATAAAGGTAAAATAGTAAATGTAGCATGGGTAGTTTCAGCTACATCAACTTTAGGAGCTCATTTAGGATTTACAGCGGGTGTTGAATCAAAAATGATAATTCCAGTTATATTAAGTAAATTATTTGCTGGATTATGTGCAATTATAATAGCATTAGTTTTTACAAGAGGTAGTGAAGAAAAAGTATATAGTAATATATAAGTTTAAGGGAAGTCAAAATGACTTCCCTTAAACTTATATTTAAATAGTAGTATTTATTTTGATTTTCAAATATAAATATAATAATCTTACCTAAAGTAGAAGTTAAAAATAGAAACAAAGTTCAATAAAATGCATTAAAGTTAAACAAAGTGTAATAAAGTTGTTGACAATATATAATTTTCAATATAAAATCATCATATGATAAAAAAAGAAGGTGGTTAGATGGAGAATAAGTTTTATACAATAGATCAAGTAGCAGAAGTTTTAGATATACATCATAAAACTGTTAGAAAATTTATAAAAGAAGGTAGATTGAAAGCTAATAAAATTGGGAAACAATGGAGAATATCGCAAGTTGACTTAGATTTATTTATGAAAAATAAAAAATCTATATGTAATAATGAAGAATTTAACTATTATGATGAGATAGAATTTTCAAATAATGAAAATATTAATAAAGTAACTAAAGCTATAAGAATATCTAGTGTAATAGATTTAGAAGATATAGATGGAGAAGCATACTCAAGGATATCAAATATGTTATTAGCAATAATGAATTGTAAAACTGATAAAGAAAAAGGTCACACTATAAATATGAAGTATAGTAAAAATATTAATAGATTAAGAGTTATGCTATGGGCTGATATAGATACAACAAAAGAAGTGTTAGATGTAATTTCAATACTTACAGAAGATAAGAATAAAGGAGAAGATAATAATGAAATATAAAGTTATTAATAAAAATTATATTATATATGATGAAATAAAAATAGCTTCAGAGCAAGATATTTTAGATATTGTAGCAATATGTTTTGAAAATAGAATAAGTTCAATAATTATTGATGGAAGATGCCTTAGCGAAGAATTCTATGACTTAAAGACAAAGATGTTAGGGATAGCTTTACAAAAATTCATTAATTATAATATTAGAGTGGCTTTTATTATAGATAAAGATAAAGCTGTGAGTGATAGATTTAAAGAGCTAGTTTTAGAAATAAATAAAGGTGTCAACTTTAGAGTTTGTTCTAATGTAGAAGATGCAGAAACATGGTTATTAAAATAAGAAAGGTCTTTAAATTAAAGATACTGGTCATAGTATTAATAATGTAACAAGCTATATAATTAAATTTATAAATTATAATTAGAATTACATTTAATATATATAGAAAATAAATCTTAGATATATAGAAAATAAATCTTAGTTTCATTTCAAACTAAGATTTATTTTTCTTTATATATAATAATGAAATAAATAGTTTAATTAACATAAGAAATAGTGTATAATATCCATTAATTACAATTATGCAGAGATGTTATAGTGAGAGAGGAGAATTAAAATTTGAAAAACTTTTTAGGAGATAAGTTTAAGGAATATTGGGGAATAGTTACATACGTAATAATTTTAGCTTATGTAATTTTTAATTTTAAAAATCTTATTTCTGGTACCGGAAATATAATAGGAATAATTTCACCATTTATCATAGGAATAGCAATAGCCTTTGTATTAAATTTAATTATGGTAATTTTTGAGGAAAAAATATTTAGTTTTTTAGATAATAAAAAATATATAAAGTATTCAAAATTTAAAAGACCATTATCAGTAGCTTTAACTTTTATAGTCGTATTTGTAGTGATTTTAGGATTAATAAGCTTTATAATTCCACAGCTTATTGATAGTATTTCTACATTAACTGATGCAGTGCCAACATATATGAAGTCATTTGAAACATTAATAAGTAAGTATGTTAGTAATACAGAAATATTAAATACAGTATGGAATAATTTTTTATCTGCATGGAAGGAAGTTCTTCAATTTACTGGTCAAATCTTAGCATCATCTTTAACAGGTGTAGTAAACATTACTTTAGGTTTTACTAGTGGATTATTTAATTTTATTCTTTCTATAATTTTTTCAATATATATGTTACTAAATAAAGAAAGATTACAATTAGGAATGAAAAAGGTTTTATATGCCTTTAGTGGAAAGAAACTTGCTGATAAAGTAATGTATTTAGGAAAAATATCAAATGAAGCTTTTTCTAACTATATTGGAGGACAATTTATAGAGGCAATTATTATAGGAGTTTTATGCTTCATAGGAATGATTATATTAAGAATGCCTTATGCATTACTTATAAGTGTTATAATATCAGTAACAGCTTTAATACCCATCTTTGGAGCATTTATAGGGACCATACCTTCAGCTTTTATAATTTTAATAATAGATCCAATGCAAGCCATTTGGTTTGTAATATTTATAATTGTACTTCAGCAAATAGAGGGTAATTTAATTTATCCTAAAGTTGTAGGAGGATCAATAGGATTACCACCAATATGGGTAATATTGGCCATGGTTGTTGGAGGAAATACATTTGGTCTTATAGGAATATTATTGGGTATACCAATTTTCTCAGTAATATATAAAGTGTTTAAAGAATTTGTAGATAAGAGATTAAATAATAAAGATATTAAAGTTGTCTAGTAAATATTAGAGTTATTTTTTGATATTAAAAGATATAAATAATAAAGAAATATAGAATAGTTTATTATCTAATTATATTTAGTTATAAACTGTTCTATATTTTTTTATTAACAAGTATATAAATAACTCTATTAAATTTTACGTTCTATATATTTATGGCGTAATCGACACTTACAATTTCGATGATACCTTTCAATAATAATAGAGCGATCAAATAATTTAGATACCTTTATATAGAAGAAAGCAATTACAATAATTAATATGAAAAATCCATAAATGTAAATTCCTCTAAAATTAATATTTTCAATAATAAATCCACCAATGAAGTTTCCTATAGCACAAGCTATACTATTAACTAAGAGTTTTACTCCAGCAAAAACATCTCTATTATCAAGTTCAATATGACTCATCATAGAGCTATCTAAAGAAGAACCAACAAGGCAAGCAAAAGCAGCTCTACTTATCAGCATAATAATAAAAAATATTTTTGAAAGATTAAAACTTAATAGAAGCATACTTGTAGCTAGAGAGATTAAAGACACAACCTCAAATGTTTTTATACTAAATTTTTCGATTATAGTTGGCATAATTAAAATTCCGGTCATATTTAATGTGGTTATAATAAAATTTATTATTGATATATATGTATTACTTAAACCAAATTGGTTTTTTAAAATTAAGTTATTATAGGGCCAAACAGCACTTCCACCTATAGCTATTATAAAAAGGAAGATTGCAAAAATACGCATAGATTTATGTGATTTTAATAAAGATATAGTGTTATTTATTGAGTTTTTTACCATTCCATTATCGGCTTTAATCCTTTTATCTCTAGGAAGTAAAAATAATCTTAAAGTAAAGGCAAAAAGAATTAAAATTACGGATAAAAAAAATAATTTTCTATATCCTATGTCTTTAAATAGTGGAAATTTATTTATATTTCCTGCAACTAAGCCTCCAAGGGTTGATGCGATAAAGTTAACTGAAGATTTATAACTATAAGCACAGCATTCTTTATCAGGAGTTGTATATGAGTATAATAATTGAAGTTCTGTAACTTGTATAAAACATAATCCTATATTAATTAAAATTTGAGAAATTAAAAGTAAAAAAAAGTTTGTAAATAAAATATAAGAACCTATACCTAACGCACTTAAAAGGCAACCAATTAGCAAAATAGTTTTTCTGCCTAATATACGCATAAAGGGGCCTAAGAAAAAACCAACCATTGAAAATAATGAACCTATAGAAAAAATAAGTCCTATTTTATCTGAAGGAATATTAATATCATTTAAATAAAGAATTTGTAAGAAACTATATATGCCAAAGGCAAACGCTAAGGCTAGCTCACTTAAAACCATTATTTGAACATTTCGTGAGAAGGTAGTATAAGTTTTGATTGTTTTAAATTCTTTCATAGTATATACCTCTAAGTAATTTTAATTTTAAATGTTTCTATGTTTAGGATAAGCTATATTTGTAATTTTTATGTGTTGTAAATAACAGGATAGTTATCTAAAATTTTCTATAAAATCACAAAAATAAGATTGTATAAAAGCTGTAAGAATAAGAGTTTATTTTACAGGTAAATATAAATATGGAGGTGATTCAAGTGGTAACAAAACAAAGAAATACTAAAAAGAAAATGGCATCCTTAGGACTTAAAAAGGATAGCAATGGAGATTACACATATATAGATCCAAATGATACAACATCAGAATTTGTACCAGTTAGAAAAAGAAAACAAGTAAAAGAAAATAAAATTTAAATAATATAATTTAATAATGAATTTTCAGCAGTATAAACTTCTAAAGACTACAATATAGATAAAGTCTATATTGTAGTTTTTTTTATATGAAAATAACTAATATTATCTATATACAAATATTACTAAATATAAATTGTTTTTACTTATAAATTGTTTTTATAGATAATTTATATACATAAAAAGTATATTAGATTTAAAACTGTAATAAAAAAGATGAAAGGAGGATTTAATATCATAATTAAAAATTAAAATTACAGTAAATTGAAGATTTAAATATAGTAATAGTTATAATATTTAAAATAGAATCTAGAAAAATAATTTCTTCAATAAAAATCAATTTAATATTAATAAGAAGAGGTATTGGGAGGAATTTTAATGAGTAAACTTTTAAAAGCTCTGAAAAGAAGAGTAGTTTTAGTTGTATTAATAGTGGCACAAACTTTAACTATGATTTCTGGAGTAACTGTATCAGCAACAACAGCAACGGGAGGATTTAAAGTTATTGGAAATAAGCTTTATGATGCTAATGGAAATGAGTTTGTTATGAGAGGAATAAATCATGCACATGCATGGTATAAGGGGCAAGAAGATATTGTAATTCCTGCTATAGCAAAAACAGGTGCAAATACTGTAAGAGTAGCTCTCGGTGATGGTGAAACATGGGGATATGATGATATTAATACAGTAAAAAATATAATATCTCTTTGTAAGCAAAATAATCTTATAGCCTTATTAGATGTACATGATACTACAGGGTTAGATAGTTATTCATCATTAGATAATGCAGTTAATTATTGGATATCCATGAAAGACTTATTAAATAATAATAAAGATTCTGTAATTATAAATGTTGCTAATGAGTGGTATGGAACTTGGGATGGAAGTAGTTGGGCAGATGGATATAAAAAAGCAATTAAAAAACTAAGAGATGCTGGAATAAAAAATACACTTATGATAGATTGTGCAGGTTGGGGGCAATATCCTAAATCAATTCATGATTATGGAAAAGAGGTATTTAATTCAGATATAGAAGGAAATACAATGTTTTCAATACACATGTATGAATATGCTGGTGGCGAAGAAAATAATATAAAGTCAAATATTGATAATGTTATTAATCAAGGTTTAGCACTTTGTATAGGAGAATTTGGTTTAAAACATACAAATGGTGATGTAGATGAAGAAGCAATTATAAACTATTGTGAAGAAAAGTCAGTTGGTTATATGGGGTGGTCTTGGTATGGGAATGGAGATGAGTGGAAGTATCTCGATGTTACTAATGATTGGTCAGGGAGTTCATTAACAGAATGGGGAAATATATTATTAAATCATAGAAATGGAATTAGGAATACTTCAAAGATTTGTTCAATTTTTAATGTTGGAAATGGAAATGATAATAATGGACAAGCAGATAGCAAAATAACTATTGAAGCTGAAAGTGGAATATTAAATGGTGTTTCAGTTTGTAATAGTCGTTTGGGTTATTCGGGAAATGGATATGTTTCAGGGTTTGATAATGAAAGTGACAGTATAAAGGCTATATTTAATGTAGAATCTGCTGGAGAATATTATATAAATGTACAGTATGCTTCTGAATATGGAGATAAATATTGTACATTATATATAAATGATTCCAATAAAGGGGATAAATTATTAAAGCAATCAACAATATTTACTGATACTTATTTAGATACAGTATATTTAAATTCTGGAGAGAATAATATAAAACTACAAAGTAATTGGGGATATTATGATATAGATAATTTTACTATAACAAAAAAATAATAATATATTAGTTAAAACATGAATAGAAGAAATCTTAGTTGAAAAATAAACAACTAAGATTTCTTTTTTATAGATATTAATTTTATTTTCTGGTTAAAGCATTTTGTAGGTTGATTTAAGGTAAGTATATTTTTATATAAATCTTTAAGATAAATTTAAGCTTTATAAATTATAATCTAGCCATAAGATATGATTATTTTATACTAAATTATAATTATAAGGAGTGAGAAAATGGAAAATGTAATTTTAATACCAGCGTATAATCCAGATGATAAACTAATTAGATTAATTGATGAATTGATCTTTTTGAAAATTCCTATAGTTGTAGTTAATGATGGTAGTGATAAATGCTTTAATTATATATTTGAAATTATAAAGAGTAAATCTAGAGTTAAAGTTATTAATCATGAAATAAATTGGGGAAAGGGAGCTGCGTTAAAAACTGGAATTAAATATATAATGGAGAACTATAAAGAGTGTACGGGTATAGTTACAGCAGATGCAGATGGGCAACATTTACCTAAGGATATAATTAAAATGGGAGATTGCATAAATAAAAATCCTAATTCATTAATTTTAGGAGTTAGAGATTTTAATAAGAAAAATATTCCACTTAAAAGTAGACTTGGTAATAAAATTACATCTCTAATTTTTTTATTGGTAGCTCATAAAAATTGTCGTGATACCCAAACAGGATTGAGAGGAATTCCAAAATATTTATTTAATAAATGTTTAAGTATTGAAGGTGATAGGTATGAGTATGAAATGAATATGTTAATGAAAATGGCAAGAGATAATATAGAATTTATTTATGAAGAAATAACTACAGTATATATTGAAAGTAATAAATCATCTCATTTTAATCCAATTAGTGATTCAATAAAAATATATTTTAATATATTAAAGTTTTCTTTATCATCATTACTAAGTAGTGCACTTGATATTGGAGTTTTTACAGGGTTAATTTATATTTTGCATATGAGTTTAGGATATGAGATTTTAGTAGCCACTATTCTTGCTAGAATTATCTCAGGCACATTTAATTTTGTAGTAAATAAACTTTGGGTATTTTCTAGTGAAAGTAAAACTAGGGATGAAAGTGTAAAATACATAGTATTGTTTATAAGTATAATGTTATGTAGTTATTTAGGTGTTATACTTCTTTCATTCTTAGCAATTCCTATAATTTTAATAAAAATAATTGTAGATGGTAGCTTATTTATTTTAAGTTATCAGATTCAAAGTAGATTTATATTTTCAAATGGGAGGAATTAATAAAAATGCAGAAATTAAAAGCAAGATTTAGAGTAATTAATTTTATATTTTATATACTTCTAATTAGTTGCTCTATATTTGTAATATTAGATACATTTGTTATACCTCATAAATCTAATTTAACAAGTAATTCAAATAAAAATGAAGAAATTTTAAACAATAATGATATAGATGATAGTTCAGAGGAAAATGAAGAAGATGATATTAATAATTCATCTGTGGCAACTATTACTGATAATTCATATGAAGATGAAAATATTTCAATTAAAATTACTACTGAAAGAGCTAATGATACTACTTATTATGTTGCAGATATTTCTCTAAGTGATTCAAAATATCTAAAGACTGCTCTTGCAAATGATACTTATGGAAGAAATATAAAAGAAACTACATCGGTAATGGCACAAAATAATAATGCTATATTTGCAATTAATGGAGATTATTATGGGTTTAGAGACTATGGGTATGTTATAAGAAATGGAGTTTTATATAGGGAGACAGCTAATGAAGATAATGATGCTTTAGTAATTGATAATGATGGTAATTTTTCTATTGTAAATGAATCAGAAGTAACTGCTAATGAATTATTAAATGAAGGAGCGTGGCAAGTATTATCTTTTGGACCTGCATTAATAGAAGAGGGAGAGGTTGTAGTAGGTAAAAATGATGAAGTGTCACAAGCTAAAACTAGCAATCCAAGAACTGCTATTGGTCAAGTAGATGAATTACATTATATTGTTATAGTTGCAGATGGACGTACTTCAGAATCAGAGGGGTTATCATTATATGAATTAGCGCAAGTAATGAAGGAATATAATTGTACTACTGCATATAATTTAGATGGTGGTGGATCATCAACTATGTATTTTAATGGAGAGGTAATCAATAATCCTACTAGTGGGGGAAGTATTGGGGAAAGGAGTGTAAGTGATATTGTCTATATCGGATACTAAAAAATCAATTATAAGTTATTTTATTGTTACAATTTTTCTTATTTTATTAAATTATATATATTCAATCTTTTCTCATAATGTTAGTTCAAATTATATGACTTATATGTTTATATATCCATTAGTTACAGGGATATTAGTTAGTATATTTATTTTAATTAATAAGAATATTAGTAAATTAAAGTCATTTTATATAGGGAAATCAATCTTAAATTATGGTATAGCTATTATGGTATTTAGAAGTTTTATGAAAGGTGTATTTGAAATTGCAGGAACAGATTCAAATTATCTTATTTATTATTTTTATATGGGACTAATATTAATATTAGTTAGTAGTATATTGCTTATATATAGTTTATATGAAGCAACTAAAGTTCATGAAAGATAGAGGATTTAATAGGGAAGAAGTCTTAGTGAAAAATAGCTAAGATTTCTTTTTTTTATTAGAAAATATAATAATAAAAGATTTATTATCTTAATTAATATCCTCGTAAATGATATAAAACTATAAAAAACATAAATCTAATAAATACTATAAAAAAGTTTGAATGCTTTAAGATGTATAAACAATACAATAGAAAATATGAAGAAAAGCAAATTAATTAGTCTTATAATTGTAGAACAAGGATGATATCAAGGAGAAGAGCCAAGCAAATTTTAAATTTATAGAAGATCTTTTTTATATAAAAATTACTATAATTTATATAATATTTTTAGGGTATTTAAATAAATAAATAAATATTATAATAAAATAACTATTAAAATCTAATAGTTATTTAAGTAAAAAATGATGCTTTATTTTAAAGTTTAACTTTTATATAGAGGGATGGGAATAGAAATGACTAAAATAAATTTACATGGTGAATGGAACTTTCAATTAGATAAGGATAAAACAGGAATTAATAATGAATTATTTAAAAAAGAGTTAAATGATACAATTATTTTGCCAACAACAACATCAGAAGCGAAGAAGGGAAAGATAAACACCGCTAGAGAAGTTGGTTTTCTTACTGATTTATATAAATTTGAAGGTTTTGCATGGTTTTCTAAAGACGTAGAATTTACAGAAAATTATAGTGATAGTTATATAGAATTAGTTATGGAAAGAACAAGAGTAACTCATCTTTGGATAGATGATAAATATGTAGGTACTTATAATAGTTTATGTACTTCACATCATTATGATATTACTTCTTATATAAGCAAAAATAAACATAAGATAACAATAATGGTTGATAATACTTCATATCCAACAAAAGGTGGACATATGACTTCACCAGATACTCAAACAAATTGGAATGGTATAACAGGAGAAATTTCAATAAATATTACTAATAAGACAAGATTGTCTAATGTTAAGTTTTATCCTAACATAGAAGATAAAACTGTTACTGTAAAAGGAAATATTTTAGGTGATAAAATAGATAAAATTTCTTTAATAGCATTTGATTATAATAAAACATTTGAGAAACAAACTTATAATATAAATAATGATTTTTTTGAAGTTAAGTATTTTATGAGTGATGATGTAGAGTTTTGGAGTGAATATAACCCACATACTTATAAAATGGAAATTGGAATTGAAAAAGATAAGCAAATTTTAAATGAAGATATATATTCCTTTGGAATGGTTTCTTTTAAAACTAATGAAAAGAAATTTTTGATAAATGGAAAAGAAACATTTCTTAGGGGGAAACATGATGGACTAATATTTCCACTTACAGGCTATGCACCAACAGATATAGAAAGTTGGATAAAAGTTTTAAAGACGGCAAAGGAATATGGTATTAATCACTATAGATTCCATACATGTTGTCCTCCTAAGGCAGCCTTTGAAGCAGCTGATATGATTGGTATTTATATGGAGCCAGAATTACCTTTCTGGGGAACAATAACTACAGAAGATGATGAAAATCATGATGCAGCAATGCAAGCTTATTTAATTGAAGAAGGATATAGAATGTTAGATGAATTTGGTAATCATCCTTCTTTTGTTATGATGTCTTTAGGTAATGAATTATGGGGGAGTAAGGAAACTTTAAATTCTATTCTTAAGGGATATAAAGAATATGATAATAGACATCTTTATGTACAAGGATGTAACAATTTCCAATGGGCTCCATGTATTTTAGAAGAGGATGATTTCTTTAGTGGGGTTCGTTTTTCTGGAGATAGATTATACAGAGGTTCATATGCAATGTGTGATGCACCACAAGGTCATATTCAAACAGATGCTCCAAATACAAATCACAATTATGATGAAATAATAAGACCATCAGCAAGTGAAAAAGGTTCAGCAGGTGAAGTAGGAGTTAAGCAAATTCAATATGGAACAGGTGTAAAAGAAGTAATTTTATCTGAAGCAGAAGAATTTATTCCTAATGTTCCAGTTATTTCACATGAAATTGGACAATATGAAACTTTCCCTAATTTTAAGGAAATAGATAAATATACTGGAGTATTAAGAGCAAGAAATTTTGAAGTATTTAAGGAGCGTTTAGAGGAAAAGGGATTAATTGATAAGGCAGATATGTATTTTAAGGCTTCTGGCAAATTAGCTGCAGATTGTTATAAAGGAGAGTTAGAAACTGCATTTAGAAGTAATGAATTAGCGGGATTTCAATTGTTAGATTTACAAGATTTTAGTGGACAAGGAACTGCGTTAGTAGGAATTTTAGATGCTTTTATGGATAATAAAGGAATAATATCATCAGAAGAATGGAGAGAATTCTGTTCGGATTGTGTATTGCTTGGAGAGTTTTCAAAATATGTCTGGAGTTCAAAAGAAGAGTTTAAATGCAATATAAAACTTACAAATTATAAGAAAGAAATGAAAGCTGATATTATCATAAGAGTAGAACTTTTAAGTAATACAGAAGTTGTTTGGAATAAAGAAATACAAATAAATAAACTTCATATTGGAGTTAATAGTTTAGCTAGTTTAAGTTTTGAATTACCTGATTGTAAAATACCACAAAAATATATATTAAAATTATCTAGTACTACTTTAAGTATTTCAAATCATTATGATTTATGGGTATATCCAATAGTACCAGAAATAGATAATAAAGATATTCTTATTACAAATAATTTAGATGAGTTATTGAATGGTATTTCAAATAATAAAAATATTTTATATTATCCAGGTGAAGATGAAATTTTAAATTCTATAGAGGGGACTTATTGTACAGATTTCTGGTGCTATCCAATGTTTAGATCTATTTCAGAGAGTATGGGTAAACCAATTCCAGTAGGAACTATGGGGTTATTAATAAATGAAAAACATCCAGCGTTAGAAAATTTTCCATGTGAATTTTATTCAACACCACAATGGTGGGAGATTGTTATGAATTCTCGATTATCAATTTTAGATGATGTAAAAATAGATCCAATTGTACAAATGATTGATAATTTCGAAAGAAATCATTTGTTAGGATTAATTTATGAATTTAAGGTAAATGAGTCTAACATATTAGTTTGTACTTCACCACTTGAGGATATAAAAGATAGTATAGAAGCACAATGGCTTAGATATAGTTTAATTAAATATATGAGATCAGATAATTTTAAACCAGAAAAAATTATAGATATGAAGATGATAAATAAAAATTAAATGTAAAAATATGTATGTGCCTCTGAGGTCAATCCAATATTTGGATTGACCTCAGAGGCGTTTTTTATTAGGAAGACAAATATAGTAAAAATAAATATTAATTTATACTTCTTGAATGTATGGATACATTTGTTTGTTTATATAGTTTATGGTAATTTATTCTATAAATAAATATTTAAGGGGGACTATATGAATAAAAAGCAATTTACTACAAAAGAAATTACAAAAATTGCAATTATGGCTGCATTAGTTTTTATTGCAACATATTCTTTTAAGGTTCCATCTTTACATGGATATACTCATCTTGGGGATTGTATGATTTTTATATCTGTATTGATTTTAGGGGAAAAAAAAGGAGGCATTGCTGGGGGAATAGGAGCTTCTTTAGCTGATTTAATAGGAGGATATATGATTTGGATAGTACCTACATTCTTTATTAAATTTATTATGGCTTTCATTATGGGATTATTAATTGAGAAATTTTTATTTAATGTAAAGTTTAATTGGGTTTTTGGAGCAGGTATTGGAGGAATATTTCAAATAATTGCATATACATTAGTTAAAATACCGCTTTTTGGTATGACTTATGCTATAGCAGGTATATATGGATTAACTATACAAACTATTAGTGGAGTAATAATTTCAATATTAGTTATTTCAATTTTATCAAAAGCAAAAGTAATAAATAAATTGAGAGAGGTTTAATTATGAAAAAGATAGATGCACACAGTCATATTGGTAATTTTGGGGGATGGGCTAAAGTTAAGATTGATATTGATAAATTAATAAAACAAATGGATGAATATGAAATAGAAAAGGTAATTCTATGTGGCACAGGTTCTCATGATAATGAAAATGTTGCTAATGCATATACAAAATATAAAGAAAGGGTACTTCCTATAGTATATACTAATCCATGTGAAGGAAAAGATGCTGTAGAAAAAATTTATAACTATGTAAATAGAAAAAATTTCAGGGGTATAAAGCTAAATCCACTTAAGGATGCATATGTTGCTGATTCTGAAATTTTAGATCCAATAATGGAAGCTGCTGAAGAATTAAATATTCCAGTATTTATACATTGTGGACATCCACCATATTCATTACCTTGGAGCATTGCACTTTTAGCAGAAAGATTTCCAAATGTTAAGGTTGTTATGATTCATATGGGACATGGACATGGTGTATATATTGATGCTAGTTTAAAGATGGCTAGAAGATATAATAATCTTTATTTAGAAATGTCTGGAATGCCTATGGAAAGTAAAATAAGAGAAGCTTATGAGACAGTAGGTTCAGATAGAATATTTTTTGGAACTGATGCTCCATTTCATAATCCTTCTATTGAGATACAAAAAGTATTAACATGCGGGCTAGAGGAATCAGCTTTAGAGGATATTTTTTATAATAATATTAATAAATTATTTCAATAATTTTGACTTATAAGAGAGTTAGTATTAAGCTAACTCTTTTATCAATATTAGGATACCTAGATAAATTTTATTTATTTTTATTATTTAAATATGGTAATATTAATTAAAGGATTTAAATTGATAATATATATAAATATGTTTATTGTTTACAGAAATGAATATTTTATGATGGTAGAATTATATAGGGGGATATTTTAATGCGATATTATATAAAATCAAAGTTATTTAAGATTAAAGAGGACTTTTGGGTTAAAAATGATAAAGGACAAGATTCTTATTTTATAGATAAGGAATTTTTCAGTTTTGGATTACAGTTTAGAGTTATAGAAAATAATAATGAGATATATAAGGTTAGGGAAAAACTTCTGAAATTCATGCCTAGTTATGAAATATGTGATAATAACGATAATATTATAGGAACTGTAAAAAAACAGTTTACATTCTTTAAGGATAGTATACTTGTTGAAAGTAATTATGGTGATTTTGAAATTGAAGGAGATTTTTGGCATTATAGTTATAAAATTAATCATAATGGAAGAGCTATTGCAGTTATAGATAAAGAAATTTTATCATTTACAGATAATTATTACGTGGATATAAATTATGAAAATCATCCTTTTATAATAGCTTTAGTTATAATTATTGATAATATAATAGATAAGCGTAATAATAATTAGAAATTGATTAGAGATTGTGACTATTAATTTAATTAGTAGCAGTAAGTTCTGTTTTAGATAATGCTGGAAGACTTATTTTGCAAGAGAATATTGAGAACTGTATAGTTGTTGCAGTTCAATTAAGAGATAAAAGGACAATAGATATTTTAAATAAAACTATAAATTAATTTATTAGATAAAAAATATTACTGGTATTTATACCAGTAATATTTTTTCAGTTTGTTGAAAAACCCCCTGTTTAAAAACAGAGGGTTTTTCTATTAT
>ERZ791879.809-NODE-809-length-19446-cov-126.579032_pt1 | contig 19446 bp, 13 predicted proteins | sample MGYA00510162_ERZ791879 | MGnify/ENA primary metagenome ERZ791879 (study PRJEB30046, sample SAMN00792113) | human gut metagenome | study: EMG produced TPA metagenomics assembly of the A metagenome-wide association study of gut microbiota in type 2... | reverse complement strand
ATATCAAAGTAAATCTCTAATTGTTAACAAGTTAATTTATAGAACATCCCTTTAGTCATTCTTTCCTCCGCATCTCACGGAGGCTTGTAGGATGTGGTCTCTGCATCCTTGTTAACGATTTTCCGAAGCTGACCTGACTCCGGCCCTCGCCAGTCTGACGAGAGTGTCCCCTCTTTGCTATTCAGGGGGAAGCGACAGCGAGCTGTCGCAATTTTGAGTTTTGAGTTTTGAATTGTGAATTGTGCGCTTCGCGCATTTTGAATTTATGAATTTTGAATTGAGATTTACGAGTTAGGAGTTGAGAATTATGAGTTACGAATTCTTAATTCAAAATTGATTAACTCAAAATCGGCGCAGCCGATAATTCAAAATTCAAAACTCAAAATTGCCAACGGCAATAATTCAAAATTCAAAACTCAAAATTCAAAACTCCTACTCTGGGTTATATCCGAAGTTGTCGAGTTCGCGTTGCGAGCTGCGCCAGTCCTTGTCCACCTTCACGAAGGTGTGGAGATATACGCTCTTGCCGAAGAACTTCTCGAGCGACTTGCGTGCCTCGGTCGACATCTTCTTCAGTGCCACGCCCTGGTGTCCGATGATGATGCCCTTCTGCGAGTCGCGCTCCACGTATATCACGGCGTGTATGTCGATGTGCTTGTCGGTCTCCTTGAACGACTCCACCTTCACCTCCACCGAGTACGGAATCTCCTTGTCGTAGTAGAGCAGAATCTTCTCGCGGATAATCTCCGAGACGAAGAAGCGTGCGGGCTTGTCCGTGAGCTGGTCCTTGTCGAAGAACGGCGGCGAGTCGGGCAGCAGTTCCTTGATGCGACGCATGAGCATATCGACACCGAACTTGTTCTTTGCTGAGATGGGGAGGATCTCGGCGTTGGGCAGCAGCTGATGCCAGCGCTCCACGGTGTCGCCGAGCGTCTTCTGGTCGCTCTGGTCAATCTTGTTGATGAGCAGCAGCACGGGTATGGTCATGCGCTTCACCTTGTCGAGAAAGTCCTGGTTCTTCTCGGGGTTCTCCACTACGTCGGTGACGTAGAGCAGCACGTCGGCATCCTGCAACGCCGACTCCGAGAATGCGAGCATCGACTCCTGGAGCTTATAGTTCGGTTTAAGTACGCCGGGCGTATCCGAGAAGACAATCTGCGCGTCCTCCTCATTCACGATGCCCATGATGCGGTGGCGCGTGGTCTGCGCCTTGAACGTGGCAATGCTGATGCGCTCGCCGACGAGCTGGTTCATCAGCGTCGACTTGCCCACATTAGGATTGCCCACTATGTTTACAAATCCTGCTTTGTGCATATTTCTTTTACGTTTAAACAAAAGGGGTGACACTCCCAACGGCGCATCAGCGCGTCGCAAGGAATTGGTCTTGATCTTAATTTGCTGTTAATGAATATATACGTATAAAATAGTACTATGCTGCAAAGTTACTCTTTTTTTTCTACACTACGTGTATCTGCATCTGCATTTAAACGTTTTTTATCGTTTTTGAGTGATACATAGGAGGGCATTCGTAGGAGGCTACGGCATTCCTGCCGTAGCCATAGCAGCCAATGACCACTTCTGTAGGAGGCTACGGCATTCTTGCCGTAGCCATAGCAGCCAACGACCACTTCTGTAGGAGGCTACGGCATTCTTGCCAAATGCCATCGGATACCGGACGCAATCTGATCGGACACCGAACGCAATCTGATCGGGTGGCGGACGCAATCTGATCGGGCACCGAACGCAATCCGATCGGGTGGCGAACGCGAGCGGTGACAAAAGTATAACATACGCACACGCGAAGTTGAACCTCCAAGAGTTAATAGTTATTAAAATAGACCACAATACAGCCGAAGTTTAGAACAATTCAGCTAACTTTGCAACCAATTATTTAAGGTAATTATGGTAAACAAGTTTAAAACAGTATGCTTGACAGCAGCGATTGCCTCAAGCAGTGCGACTTTCGCCGGTGGTCTTCTCACTAACACCAACCAGCACGTCGCTTTTAATCGTATGATGAGCCGCGAGGCTTCTATCGGTATTGATGGTGTGTATTACAACCCTGCTGGTGTTGTGTTTATGGGCGAAGGCAACCACCTCGCTATCAACTGGCAGTTGGCATACCAGACACGTACTATCAAGAACGACTACAAGTTGTTCACCAACAACGTGAACAACCCCACTACTCCACGCGATTTCAAGGGTAAGGCTTTCGCTCCCGTTATCCCGTCTTTCCAGTATGCCTACAACAAGGGTAGATGGTCGCTGCAGGGCAACTTCGCTCTGACCGGCGGTGGCGGTAAGTGTACGTTCGACAACGGACTCGGCTCGTTCGAGAAGATCGTTGGCGAGACAGCTATGGGTGCTATCGGCTTGGCTGGTGCTATCGACTACGCAGCTAACAAGATTCTTATTCCAGGATCCATAAAACCTAACGGCACAATCAACGAGGATAAGTTCAAACCGATGTTCACCTCTGACAAGGCTTTCGGCAAGAAGGGCTCGTACAGTTTCAACAGCTACATGCATGGTCGTCAGTACTACTTCGGTCTCTCGGCAGGTGCTGCTTACAAGGTTTCGGACAACTTCAGCGTTTACGCCGGTTTGCGCGGCATCTACGCTACATGTAACTACTACGGCTACGTGAAGGACATCAAGGTGGGCAATATGCCACTCTACCAGGTGCTCGACCCGTCGAAGGAGAACTCGGCTAACATCGAGCTGAGCTGCGATCAGAGCGGCATCGGCTTCACACCAATGTTGGCTGTCGACTACAAGACCGGACGCTGGAACTTCTCGGCTAAGTACGAGTTCAAGACTCGTATGCGCCTGAAGAACAAGTCGGTGAACAAGTTGCCGTCTATCGGTAACCTCGACGACAACCTGAAGGACCAGATGACTCGTACGTTGCAGAATAAAGGTCTGCCGCAGGAGCAGGCTATGCAGATTTCTTCAGCTATTCTTACAGACAAGAATGTCGTGAAAACAACAGCAGGACTGAAGCAGCAGTTCGACTCGAAGATTAACGAGGCTCTCGGCGAGTACGCTGACGGCAAGAAGATTGCGGGTGACATCCCGTCGCTGCTCACCGTGGGCGTGGGCTACAGCCCTATCGACGAGTTGCACATCAACGTGGGCTTCCACTGGTTCGACGACTATAACGCCACTTCTTACAACAACCGCAACAAGCTGCTCAAAAAGCGCGGCACACTGGAGTTCAACGCTGGCGTTGAGTACGACGTGACAAAGAAGATTACGGTCAGCACCGGTTGGCAGAACACCAACTACGGCTTGACAGACAAGTACATGGACGACAAGTCGTTCGTAGTTGGCTCAAACTCTGTAGGCTTGGGCGGTGTGTACCACATCACCAAGAAGCTCGACTTCAGCGTGGCTTACTTCCACACGTTCTACAACCACGTGAAGACTTCGGAGACTGTTACTCTCGCTCCCGGCGTGTCTAACACTTACAACTCTGATTACACACGTAACAACAACGCGTTTGCAGCCGGTGTGAACATCACGTTCTAAGCAAACAGCAATATAATAAAAAGTTACGGAGACTGTTGATATTCTCCGTAACTTTTTAGAAAAACACTTCCACAACAAGTAAAGCAAAAAATGATGCCTTAGGCACTACTGTACAATGAATAAAAAAACAATAACATATAAGAAAATATCAGTATGTCTGATACTTCTATTTAGTCTTCTTTTATGTCATGCATGTTCAAAAGACGATTCTAATTTGAATACTATTCGTGTACAAATAGAAGCGAATTCTGATGAACCTATTAGAGTTTATGGAATTAAAGATAGTGGAGAAACAGGACTTGTCATAAAAAGGTATTTTGAAAAAACTTACGAGACGGAAAGTAAAATTATTTCAATAGAAGCAAATTGCGAAGACGAGAACACATTGATGACAATTAAGGTTTGGGTCAATGGGAAACTCAAGATTGACAGATCAAGAAATAAATATCTACCATCTGGAGATATATTATTATAGAGATTGTACAGCAAAGGCTGGAAGATACGTTTATCTTATCTTCCAGCCTTTGCTTTTATACTATAGCACCTACTCGGTGAACAGTGCACTCGTTGCTCCTTTGAATATCAGGTTCTCGTAGTTTGCAGGCGACACCTTCACGGTAGAGTTCTTCAGTTTGCCCCATACCACCTCCGGTGTGAGGTTCTTCGGATAGGTGTCGATTTCTACCGTTACACCATCCTCAAACTCCTTGCGCAGCGCAGCCAAATACTTGGCATCCTTGCACACGATTGTGAACACAGCCTTGTCGGCACGGTGCTCGATGGTCACCTTCACGGGGTTGGTGCTGTCGAGAGCATACTCGGTGCCGTTGATGTAGATGCGCGAGTCGAGCTCTACGTCGTAAGTGCGGATAGCGAAGTCGTCAGACTCAGCGATGTTCTCGTACTCGAGCGGAATCTCCACTACGACGTTGTCTACGAGGTCGCGCACATGAACCGTGGTCTTTATCTCCTGCCATGTGTTGTGCTCCTGCTGGTGTATGTCCACCTCGATGTTGCCCTTGCCGTCATTGGGGAGCGAAGGAGTCTCGGCAGAGTCCTCAAACTTATTATCCTTGTTGATGCCTGGCACATCAGTGATGTTGTCTACACTCTTGAACGTGAGCACGCCGTCGACATGCCAAACGCCGCTCTCGAACTTAGACACATACCAGATGATGTGCAAGTCCTTGGTGTCAATCTCGTCAACATCCAGCGACCAGTCCTGGTTGGCAGACATCAGCGACGCGTAAGAAGGCACGTCGCCGAGGGTAGCCTGCACAGCCTTGCCCGTAGTGTCGTACACGTACTTGGTGATGCCGTCCTGACCGAAGAACTTCCAGTAGGGGTAAGTGGTGTTCACTGTACCCTTGTTGCCCTCGGCGAAGACCGAACCGCCACGCACAGTGCGCGGCCAATAATAGTTGGGCTTGCACGCTCCCATGTTCGGGATACGGTTGTCTACACGAATGAAATAATAAGCCGGAGCATACGTTGCCAAGACGGAAACGGGGGCTGCCGCATTAGCCTTCACCTCCTGCCCCATCACAAACACTTGCGTTGAGGGCGCATTATTCTTAACACCTGCGCCATCGTCGTCAGACGAACATGCCGTCAGCATTATGACAGACATGATAAGTAATAATACTTTCTTCATAATTGCTTGATTAAATTGTTAAAGAATTGATGTTATAAAAAACTATAGTATGTTCTGCATTTGTAAGACGATGCGCACACCGTCCTTGCTCTTCGTGTCGATGTATATACATCCGCCCAAGAGGCGTGCCATCCGACGACACAACTCGATACGTACGCCGAGGTCGTCTACATCCGGGTCGTTGAGCGTATCCTTAACGTACACGGGCAGCTCTTTCATTCCCGACAGGCTGCTGTTGGGGGCTACTACTGCGAGTTCGAGTGCGCCGGCATTGAGCTTGGTACTCAGCAGCAGTTCGTCGCTCGACGCGAACTGCACACCATAGAAGAGCATATGCATCAGTATCTGCTGTATGCGTCGGGCGTCGCTTTTTATGGTGAAGCCGTCGGGCAGCTCGTTCTGCAACTGCACTTGCTTCGACTTCGACTGCGCGAACTGGAGCGACTGTAGCGTGCTATCGCATATCTTTGCCACATCAACCGGCTCGCAGCTCACGCCGAACGTCTTTTGGTTGGTCTGCGTGTACTCGATGAGGTCGTTGAGCAGCAGGTCGAGCATACGATAATTGTCGTTGATGTAGGTGTTGTACTTCTCGCGCTCCTCATCAGTCCACGACCCCTCGGGCATACCGAGCAACTGCGCGAAACCATACACCATATTGAGCGATGTGCGTATCTCGTGACTCATGTTCTGCAGAAACTTCGTCTTGCTTTGATAAAGCTTCTCACGAGCAGCTGTAACAACAAACACGTACAGTATCAGCACCGACAACATGAAGCCCATACTGAAGAAGGGCGATGCGAAATACTTCACATTCATGATGCCCGGCAGTAGCGGTATGAGCGAAGAGAACAACACTGCCTTGCACCTTGTGCAGCCTTTAGCACGTATGCCTCTGCGCATCATGGTGAAGAGCGTGCCTAACAACACCACCACAAACACCGAGTAGACGTTGAACGATGTGGCAAGGGCATACTTGCAACGCATGTACTCGCCGTCGACGATGCGGAACAGAACCGGACTGAAGAAGTTGGCGATGACCAACACCACCTCGGAGAGCAGTAGAACAGTCGATACGAATTGAATGACGTAACGATACCTGCGCGGACACCTTATGTATTGCAGCACATAGCAAAGCCACGACAAGGTGGTGACGACAGCCAAGACGTGGAGCAGCGCCGACGAAGCGTAGTAGACGACATCGGAGCGTATAGCCTTCACCAAGCACACCCCCCATAAGAAGTCGACGACAAAAAACGTCAAGGAGATGCACACAAGAGGCATGAAGGCACGTCCCACCTTTTCGTTGTGGTATATATACTTGCGTTCTCGTATGAGGATAGTCAGCGTAATGACTATGTAGCCCAACACCGACACCCAATATAAATCATTTGTCATTGACATTTACCTGCCTGTATTTTCTTTGTTAATTCTTCGGTGATAGTGCTATAGAGCTGCGCCATGACAACAGGCTTTGTTACGAACTGGTTGGCACCAAGCTCCAAGCCACGCTTTATGTCCTCGCTGAAGTTCATGCCCGAGAGTATCACGATCGGCAGTTTCTCCTTGCTATGCGCCGGGATGTTAAACTCGCCGTCGTTAGAACCGTTGCGCAGCACCTCTATCACCTTGTAGCCGTCGATGTCGGGCATCATAAGGTCGACAATGGCGAGGTCTATTTCCTCTGGGGTGCCCAAACGCTCTTGTATGGCGTGCAGTGCCTCGCGTCCGTTGGCGGCTTTCACCAGTTGAAACTCGAACGGCTTAAGCATCTTGTCGAGCAAAAGCAAGTTTAATGGTATGTCGTCGACAATAAGGATTTTGAATGTATTGGAGCAAACACCTGCAATCTCTTTCATAATTATTACGTGTTATAGTTGTTTTGTTATTTTATTTTTATTCTTATTCTTCTTCTCTTGACGGATGGTCATCCGTATAGTATCCCTTCTCGCTATAGCGTCCGTCGAGGAGGTGTTCGCCTACAGAGCGCAGCACCTTCTGATGATACTCCTCGTGGTCAGAGAGGTCGATAGACGGGCGCACTACATGCGTGTCGAACACGAGTTCAGCCACGCCTTTCGGTGCGATATTGCCGTAGAGGCGTATGCTGTGGCGTGCCAGTCCGATATTCTTGTCAGCATGATAGACGAACGTAAGCGCAGCCTCCTCGCCTGGCGGTATCGCCGTCACGTTATCCGCAGCCGACTCGATTGTGGGGCAAGCCGGTTGTATATCGGTTATCACCAGCATCTCGTCGCCCGTGTTGCGCAGCACGTACACCATCGTGAGTTCGTCGCCGAGCACTACAGAGGGATAGTGGCGCACGGAGTCCTCCACTTCCACGATGGTCAGTGCGAGCCGCTTATGGCACGACGTGAGCGTAGTGCTGCCCACTAATCCTATAGCCACAAGGAGCAGTATGCCGAACGCAGAGCGCAGGGCTGTACGCTGAGTGGCTTTTATATGTCTTATGTTTATTCCCATTTCTTCAGATAATCGTCTATAGAGTGTCCCGACTCGTCGCGGTTGTTCATGCCTTTCAGTTCGCTATGTCCCTTCAGTATCTCGCGCATCTCGCCAATCGTCTCCGCGTCCTTTGCGAGCAGTCCGGTGCGGTACATCTCAAGCTGCGTATAGGCGAGGGCAGTGAGCAGTGCGTTTAGGCGTTTGCGCTCGTCGCCCACAGTAAGCTTGCTTGCTTTGTCGAGCTGGCTACGGAAGCTGACAAACTCCTTCACATCGAGATACGACTCGCACATCTCCTGCATAGAGCCATAGAGCGGCAGCAGGTGGTTGGTCGACTGGGCGCGCTGCTCCAGTCCCCAGTAGTATGCGGTGAGCAGATCGGCTGTCTGCGGATAATGCTCGCGGTAGTAGCGTGCTATCGACTCGTGCACATCGGTGTCCGGATTGTCCAGGAGGAGCGCGAGGACATAGGTCTGCACGTCGTCGAACGCCGAGTAGTCGTCGCCACTGCCATTGACGAACACGCCCTGCACCTGCAAGTCGCGATAGAGCCTGAAGCGTGCCTGCATAGCGAGCAGGCAGGGGAAGGGCGACAGATAGTCGTCGTAGTTGCGCTCGTAGTCCCACACGTAAATGCGTGAGCACTGCTTGCGCCATGCCTTCACGTTCTGCACGAACTCGTTGTAGCCCTCCGTCTTTGTGAAGTCGACCCTCATAGGCAGCTTTATGCTCGACACGAACGTTCCGACGTTGGCAGCGAGCGACGTTGTGGGCGGCGTATTGGTTGTGTGATAAGCCGACGTAAAGAACTTATGGCGCGGAAACTCCTCAGCCAAACGCTCCACGAACGCCGTGACAGCAGGTGTTGCGTTGGTGGAGGTGTTGCCTCGGGCTGTACAATCGTCGCAGGTGCACACCGTCTTGTTGTCCATAGGCATTATGCTGATGCGCTCGCTGTAGTCGGCAGTGCCCCAACCGTACTGATCGAGTACGTATTCGCGTACCTTATTATATAGTGACTGGCTGGAGAAGCAGAACTGCTTGCGGCTGCGCTTGCCGTCGACGATGGCGTACATATCGTCTGTGGCTCCGTCCTTAACGAGCTTTGCGAGGTTATGCCCCCACACTCCCCAGTCGTAATCAGGGTGATTGGTGTGCATGGATGTCTGAAACGCCTCCGTGTTGGAAGGTGTGTACAACCCGTGATATTCGGAAAGGGGGTCTGCGCTCTGCGCTGTCTGCGCATTACTATGGCACCCACCGAGCACAACGCCCACGACGAGTGCCGCCAAAGACTTAGAAATGGATTGTAACATTTGCATTCAGATATAGATAGTTCTTACTATTGTTAACACCAGTTGCATCGTCCGACTTCACCGACATGGTGTACCACTGACCTGAGAGTCCGAAGTCGAGCGTCGCATTGAGCGAGTAGACACCACCCAAGCCGAGCATCGTGTTGAGCTGACTGAACCTTATCGGCATAGAATTGTCGATGAGCGACACTTCCGGTGCGTTACCCACACTGCCCGTCAGGAACAAGTTTGTCTTGCTTCCCTCGATGGGATAGCACTTGGCTATCACGCTGCCGTTGACGAAGAAGTGTCCGTCGAAGCTGGCTGACTTCTCGCCAAGCATTATAAACGTACGCAAGTCGGCTCCAACCTCAAAGATGTTGACAGGCTTTGTAGCACCCACGCCCAGGCTCAACAGCGATGTGTTCTTGTCGCCACCGATGAGTCGATACGACAAGCTGCCCTTTGCAGTCAGTTCGTATGGCAGCAGGTAGGTGCCGTTGAGCTCGGCACGTATTTTCGGGAAGAACTTGTTGGCCCAACTAACTATTGCTGTTGTGCTTAGCTTGTCGTCCCACTCGTGTTCCCACTCGCCGCTCAACTGCACTCCACTTCCACCTTCGTCGTCTCCGTTAGCCGCCTTCGTTGCACCGTCGCGACCGGCATATCCCACGCCGACGGTGTAGGCGTTGCGCTTAGCGTAGCGCGAGTATGAAAGGAATGCCTTTGAGCTGATGTTGTCTTCCTTTGCCGGACGTGCTCGCTGGTAGTCGATGACCACAGCGTTGTACATGGCACGTCGTCTGAGCATTGTCATACGATTGTTGTACTCGCCGAGCTCGTAGGGCGAAGGATGGTATAGCTGATACTGCTCAATGGCTTTCTTCCACTCTTTCTGCTTCTCGTATATAGTAGCTTTAGCGAGTATGAGCTGCTTATTATTGGGATAGTAGACCATGGCTTCGTCTATGAGCTGCATGGCTTCATCATAGCGTTTCTCCTCCATGTATTTCATGGCAAACGCCTCGCAGCATCCTGCGTACGCACCGACAACAACCGAGTCGCCGATGTACTCGTCTACCATCGGACGCAGCCGCTGCAGTGCCGCTTCGTAGTCGCCTACGCCTGCCTTCAGTTGCGCTTCCTTCAGCACAAAGAACGGGTCGGCGGGATAGCGCTTGCGTCCCCACTCCACAAGCGTCACAGCGTCGTTGTTCTTCTTCAGAAGTAGCGCAGTGGTTATGCCCATACGCAAGATGTCGGAAGAAGGGTTCTCGTTGTTCAGCCCCTTTATTATCTCCGCCTCTGCCTGACGCAGTCTGCCCTCAGCCATGAGCTGTTTGATATACGGAGTCACGATTTCCTCGTACATAGCCGCACGCTTCGCAGGGTCGCTGTAGGACTTCTCCAACTGGTTGAGTGCCTTCTGTCGTTTACCGGTTTGTATGTAGCATGTGAGGAGACGACGTTCGATGGCGGTCTTTGTCTCTTGGTCGACACTGAATGTCTGCAACTTCTCCAACATCGGTATCGCCTCTTCGTACTTGTTCAGATCCATCTGTCGGCGCACCTCCTCCAAGCGTATAGCGCAGAGCTCTTCGCTCACCTCCTGATTGCTCGGGTACATGGTGTGAATACGTTCTAACAGCACAATGGCAGCGCGCTTGTTGCCCAATCGGCGCTGCACGGTGTACTCGCGGTAGAGCAGGTTTTGCGTGTCGCCACGTCGACGGCGAGCCTCGCGGATGTACATCAGCGCATCGTCGAGGTAGCCTCGGCTCATCGACGTATTGAGCAGATAGGTGAGTGCTTCCTCCGAATGGTTCTTCTCGTAGAGGCGTGCGTATGCGGTGTAGGGGTCGTTCTGAGCCGCATAGCGTGCCCGTTCCTCCTCCAGTTTGGTCTTCAGCTGATTGATTTGTGCGCCTCGCACGCCCGAGAGTGTGCGCTCCGACATGCTGATATACGACAACGCTTCGCTGTAGCGGGTCATATCGCCGAGTATGCTTGCCTTCTTCTCGACGAACGGCAGTGGCTGCTTCACCTGCGTTGCGGCGTGTCCTGCCAGGTCGGCAGCTTGCTCCAAGCGTCCTGTCTTCAGCAGCAGATTGCAGAGTGCCATTTGGTATTCGGCGTTCTTGGGGGATATTTCGATCAGTTTGCGCAGTGCTTCCTCCTGTCCTACGAGGTTGTTTGTCTTGACCAGCTTGCGATAGCGTTGGTCATAGTCCCACGCCATCTCCTTCTTCACCTCCACTCTGTCGGGGTATATCTCGGCGAGTCGTTGCAGCAGACGTGTTGCTTCCACGGTGTTTCCGTCGAGTCGGTAGAGTTCTATTTTCTTCTTCCAGAGCGTGAAGTCGTAGGGCGCAGCCTCCAGGAGTTCGTTGCAGTAGACAATCGCCGTGCTATAGTGCTTCGTCAGTTCCTCCAATCGCATGAGCATTGTCTTCGACTGCAGGTTGCCGTTGTCGTCTTTTATAGAACGTATGAAGTAGAAGCGTGCCTTGTCGTAGTTCTTGTAATGATACCAATAGGTGCCCAACAGTTCGTTGTAGGCAGAGAGCGAGCCATACTTGTCGTAGCCCTCCTCCACCATCTTGCGTCCTTCAGCCCACTTCCCGCTCTTGAACAGAGCGCGTGCCTGCTGCTCGTAGTAGGCAGGCAGACCCTCCTTGGCAGGCGTGTACTTACGACTGAGATGTTCGCGGTTCTGCGTGTTCTGCGCCGTAGAGGTCAGAACAGCCGAGAAGAGTATTGCTATGGTCAGTATTTTGTATCTCATAATAATCAGTTCGATTGGTTTGCATTGGGCTGCGGTGCCGACTGTTGGGCTGGCTGACTGCCACCTGCAGGCACAGCAGCGTGCTTCACACCGGTTCGTTCCATTGACACCCACACGGCTTTCTGGCGTGTTATGTACTTGAAGTAGCCCACTAACGAGCACACCACGATTATCGGGTGGTAGACGATAGGCTCCAAAGCTGCCGCCAGCAGCAGCTTCAGATAGCTGCGCACGCTGGTGTAGGAGCAGCCGAGCAGATAGTCGTAGAACACCACGAACGCCGAGAGCATGAAGCTGAAGACGTATATGGCGAAGTAGGTGACGAAGAACGTGCTCCAGTTGACACCGCCCGTGAAGGCGAGGTACACTATCATAAGCGTTCCGAAGAACTCTATGATTGGTGCGAGGAACTCGAAGAGGAACGTGTAGGACATCGTGATGACTCCGAGACGCTTGTACTTCGGGTTGAAGAGCAGGCGGCGGTGCTCCCACATGGTCTGTATCAGTCCGCGTCCCCAACGTGTGCGCTGGCGATAGAGCATGTGCAAGGTCGACGGACCCTCGGTCCAGCAGCACGTGTGCGGGATTTGCACCACACGATACTTGCGGTTGAAGTCGCAGCAGTAGGCTATCATTCGCGTAATCATATCCATATCCTCGGCGAACGACGAGCTGCTATAGCCGCCGGCGTTGATGACCACCTCTGTAGAGAAGAGTCCGTAACCGCCCGACACGTTGTTCATGGCGTTGATCTTGCTCCATCCCATCTTGCCGACGAGGAACGAGCGTTTGTACTCCAAGTCCTGGAAGAGCGGTACGGGGCGGCTAGACGGACGTATGTCGACGAGCTTGCCGTCGTGCAGCGTAGAGCCGTTGCTCATAGACATCGTGCCAGACACGGCGATGATCGTCTCGTCCATGATGACGGGGAAGATACACTGATACATGGCATCTTTCGAGAGGATGCAGTCTACGTCGGTGTTGATGAAATACGGCGTAGAGATTACGTTCAGTCCGGCGTTCACGGCATCGGCTTTTGTTCCGCCGTTCACCTTGTCCACCACTACGAGCTTGGCGTATTCGGGGTTGGTAGATCGGAGCAGACGCTTGAACGGTGCGCTGTGCACCTTCTGCACGTAGTCGAACGGCACCTCCACAAGGTCGAAGGTGTTGATGAGCAGTTCGAGGGTCTTGTCCTTACTGCCGTCGTTGACGATGCACACCTCGAACTTAGGGTAGTCCATATTGAGCAGCGAGCGCACGTTGTCGACGATGGTCTTCTCCTCGTTGTAGGCAGGAGCCACGATAGAGATGCTCGGCACGTAGGGTGCGCTCTGCACCATGTTGCGTATATAGTCGTCCGACCAACGCTTGTAGCCCGTGCTATAGCGGTAGGCGAAGACGAGTAGCATGACATACGTTGCGATGAGCAGCATTGAGTATGCCAGGATGGTATAGCCAAAGAAATATAGTAAGAACTCCCACATAGTTTTAAAGCATCCTCATTTGGTTGATAATAGCCATTGCGTCAATCTGGTCGAGCAGCACACGGTCGGTCTTGCTCTCAAGCACTTCGCCACGCAACTCCTCGAAGGCGTATCTGCCGGCACTGCCGTAGGAGTAGAGGCAGGCGAGTGCCACCTCGCGTGTCTCCTTCGACGACGATGTGCGATAGGCGTGTACGAAGAAGTCGACGTGCTTGCCCGAGTTGATAGCTGCCAGCACGCGCAGCACTTCCTGTCGCACTGGCTCGGGTTGCTGGTCGTAGGAGTCGAGTGCTGCCTGCTCTTGCGACGCGTCGTGCAGAAGTGCTACAGCGTGCAGTGCCGCTGTGCGGTAGGTGTAGTTGGGCGAGAGGAAGAGCGTATGCAGTGCTGCCTTCTCGCGCTCGCTGCCCCAGTAAGCCACCTCTTCAATCAGAAAGCGCACCGACTCCTCGTTCTCTATATTCTCGGTGAGTATGAGGAACTGCGGCATCTGCCGGTCGTTCGCCCAAAGCCATGCAAAGAGGCGGTGGAGCATCATCAGACGCCACACGCCATGCTCGTTCTCAAGGTCGCTGATGAAGTAGTGGTAAGGGTCGGCTTGTGATGATATGACGTGACACATGCGCGCCATTTGTCGCACGTTGTCGTTGTAATGGTTGATGTAGACGGCGAGGAGTCCCTCGCTCACACAGATGTGCATGTTCACCACGTTTTGCAGAGTTTGCAATACGAGATGTCCTGTGGCAAGATTGCGCTCATAATAAGTCTTAACGCCGGTGAGCGCACAGAGTGTTTCGGCGTTAGGTATGCTTGGCAGCTCACGACTCAAATCCATACAAATCTCGGAAATGAGTCGGGAGAGTATTTCGGGGCGATACTTCTTCTTGATGTTGTCGAGCGTAGCGTTGCAGGCTATCTCCACATCCTCGTAGTTAGACATGGTGTCGGAGGTGAGCACATGGTAGAAGCCATCGTAGAGGTCGGCACGTGCAACCTCAAACGCACGTCGGTCGCGGTTGTTGCGCTTGATTTTCAAAAAGAAAAGAACAAAGAGCACGATAAGCGTAAGTATGCAGAGCAATATCATACCATACAACACACGGATGTGTATTGCATAGTCTGAGAAATATAGAAGGAAGCGTTGCACGTAGAACTGAATCACTTCCACTCCGTAAAAGTCTACCGAGTGTCCGTCAGGATACTGGTATCCAGCTGTCAGGAGATTGCTTATCAATGTCGTGTACTCAGTATTAAGAGTTTATATTTAAAGAATGAAAAGGAAGCGTGCGCCCTTGGTGTATGTCTGGTCGAGCTTCACCTCGGCACCGAGTCGGTCGGCTATGATGCTGCAGATGTGCAGTCCGAGTCCGGAGCCTTGCACGTTGCCGTCCAGCTTCTTATATCGCTCGAAGATGTCCTTCGCCATCTCCGGCGGTATGCCCGTGCCGGTGTCGGTTACGGAGAAGGTGAGTCTGCCGGGGGTTTCCGTGGTGGAGAGGTGCAGATGTATCTCGCCTTGCACGGTGTGTTTGCAGGCGTTGGTGAGGAAGTTGACGAGCACTTGCTGTATGCGTCTGCTGTCCGACTCGATGAAGTAGTCGTCTGCCACGTCCGACGTGAAGTACATATTGACGTTGGCGTGGCGGCGCATATCAGCCATGAGCATCGCATTGCGACACATCTCGTTCACGGCGAAGCGTCCTTTCTCCACGCGATAGTTGCCGTGCTCGGCATCGGCTACGTCCAGCACGTCGTCGATGAGCATCGAGAGCATGTTGAAACTGTTGAATATATAGTTGAAGTACTCGTGCTTCTGCGTCTCCGACACGTAACCGTCGGGCATACAGAGCAGCTGCGAGAAACCGAACATGGCGTTGAGCGGTGTACGTATCTCGTGAGTCATATTCTGCAACATCTGCGTCTTCGAGCGGTTGGCGCGGATGTTCCGCTTCAGCTCTTCTATACGTTCGTGCTCCATCTCTTTCATCTCGGAGACATCCTTCACGGCTACCACCATGCTCTTCACGCTGCCGTCGCTATGGCGGTCGCAGACGATGAACGCCAGGCGCAACCAGTCGTAGATAGTGCTCTGGAAGTGGATGCGTGCAACGCTGTTGAATCGCAATCGCTCGTTTATGGTGGAGAGGTCGTTAAACTCCTCTAACATCGAACGGTCGCAGGGCTTGCAGAGCTGCTCGTTGAACACTTTCATAGCATCGCGAACATTGCCCGTACGCGGTATGTACTTCGTGATGACGTGTAGCGTGTTGATGTACGACATGTATTGTTCGGTATCCAAATCGACGTAGAACAAGCAGGAGTAGATATTGGCTAACGACTTCACAACAAGTTCGTCCTGCATGGTGCGCTCCACTTGCTCAGTAAAGTCCTGGTGGTAGCCCTCCATAATGCGTGTGCCATCCTCCTTCACCGATACCACACCGCCACAACGCGCATAGCGCAAACCCAACGTAGGGTGGTCCCAGCGGTATGTATTCTCAAAATGATCCTGATCGAAAATATCATCAAGCGACATACCCTTCGACAATACATCTGCCGGAGCTATACGCGAATACCAATAGTCGTAGAACTCTTCCTCTGTAAAGCGACAGTCTTTGTCTACGCCTAACAGCTCGCGCAACTTTGCTGAACCTTGAAGCCGTGGATGCTCGCCCTTGCGCAGAATAATCCTGTAAATGGCAATCTCCGCAGAGTTGAGAATTTCGTCAACTCTGTCCATCTGCATCGGGAGTTTACCGCCATCCAATGTCATCGTTCTGTCTGTCATACTATAACTATGAAATAGTCCTGTCTTATCTTCGTTATAATTATTGTAATTTTTACACTCTTTTAGTTTGCAAAATTATCAAAAAAACGCGATATACAATCAAACAAAGCACAGAATTTTACGTACGGGGGGGGGGGGATTTTTTAACTTTTTACAAATATTTTAACTCCCTCGGGATTAATAGGATGATAACAATGCAAAAACTGTCGCATTATTACCACGCTACGGCAACATTGTTGTTGTGCTACGGCAACACGGTTATAGTGCTACGGCAACACGGTTGTAGTGCAACGGCAACATAGTTGTTGTTGCGCGTATCATAAAAAAAAGATGGTGTGTCAGCGACACACCATCTCAAGAGTCTTTATTTCTTCAGCATCTTCTTGCCATTCTTGATGACGATGCCTTTGTATGTATCGTTTACGCGCTGACCGCTCACGTTGTACATGTAGCCGTCGCGTGCAACATCGGTCTTCACAGCGTTGATGCCAGTCGGAGTGAACGAGCCGTCGAAGTCGAGCACTACTACCGAGCCGTTAGCACCAGTGAGTGTAGCTACGTTGTCCTCGACAGCCACTTCCTTCAGCTCGTTGTCTACGTAAACCTTAGCCTTGGCGAGGTTCTTGTAGTGAACGCGCATTGTCTGACCCTGGTTGTTGGTGAGTGTGACGCGTGTAGCCTCGCCGTTCTTCCAGTCGATGCTTACGGTTACGTCGCCTACAGCCTTCATGCCGTGCATGTGACCTTCGGTCCAAGCTGACGGAAGAGCCGGCAGGATGCGGATAAGACCCGAGTTGCTCTGCATAATCATCTCGGCGATGCCGGCGCAAGCACCGAAGTTGCCGTCGATCTGGAACGGAGCGTGCGAGTCGAAGAGGTTGTAGAACACGCCTGCACCACCGTTACTGTGAGCGAGGGCGTTGTTGAGGATTGTGCGAGCGTGGTCGCCGTCGAGGGCGCGTGCCCAGAGGTTCATCTTCCAGCCCATTGACCAGCCGGTTGCACCGTCGCCACGAAGCTTCATTGAGTTGACTGCTGCGTCGAAGAGCTCTGTGCCTGGCTCGATCTGTGAGAACGGATAGAGACACATGAGGTGCGACATGTGGCGGTGGCCGTTCTCACCTCTTGTATATGTGCTGTACTTCCACTCGCGCAGAATCTTTGTACCTGTAGGTATAGCCGAACCGAAGTAGCCGGTGTATGTCTCTGTAGCAAGACCCTTGTCGAGCTTAGAGAAGCGGTCCTTCAGCGTAGCGAGGTCGGTAGCCGACACCTCTGCGTCGTCGCCGAGAACCTCGATAGCTTCGAGAGTGTTGCTGAAGAGGTCGTAAACGAGCTGTTGTGCGTGTGCAACACCATTCTCCGACTCTGGTCCGTGCTCCGGCGACCACTCGTTCGGACACTCGTATGTGCCGTCAGAAGCCAGTTTGAGGCGATCCATCCAGAACTGCGATGCTGAGAGCATTGCCGGGAACACGCGCTTCAGATACTCGCGGTCGAGTGTGTAGCGGTAGTGCTGCCAGAGGTGTGTAGCGTACCAAGCGTTGGCGATAACGTAGTTGTTCTTGAATGCGCTCACACCGCCGAAGATGTTGTTCTCGGTGAAGCAAGTCCAGCCGCGGCTCTGACCCTGCAGCTTAGCCCACTGCTTCCACTGCGGCTGCTTCTCTGCCATAGCCCAGATGTAGTTGAGGAACGGCAGGTGCATCTCGCTGAGGTTTGTAGGCTCAGCCGGCCAGTAGTTCATCTGAACGTTGATGTTCGAGTGGATATCCGAGTTCCAAGCCACGCCGTTGATGTTGTTCCAGATACCCTGGAGGTTCGACGGAGAGTCGACACCGCGTGAAGAAGAGATTTCGAGGTAGCGGCCGTAAGCGAAGTAGAGCTGCTCGAGCATGAGAGCGTCTGCGCCACGACCACTGTTGTACGAGTCGATGAGACGGTTGGTTGTCATATTGTTCTTGGTACCAGCGAGGTCGAACTCGCAACGGTTGAAGAAGCTCTGATAGTCGGCTACGTGCTCTGCGTAGAGGTCTGCCCACGACTTAGCAGCAGCTGCTGCCACGCGGTCAGAAATGGTCTGAGCCAAAGCCGATGTGTTCTTTGTATATGTGCTCTCGTAAGCATCGAAGTCGGTGCCACCACCGAGCACAACCATGATTTCGTCGGCACCGATAACCTCGATACCCTCGTCGTCGGTTGTCATTGTACCACCTACCGGCACTACCTTCATGCGTGCGTTGTAGCTGATAGTCTCGAGCTTGCCGCTGAATGTGCCTTCGCCGTCAGCGTATGTCGGGTCGGCTGTGATTGAGCCTGCAGCCATTGTGAAGCGGAAGCTGAGCTTGCCGCCCTTGCTTGCTGTGTAGTGAGCCACTACGACGCGTGCAGGGTTGGAAGCGATGTACTCGCGTGTGTACTCAACGCCGGCTGCCGACTTGAACATAGTCTTGCCTGTAGCTGTGGTGAGGTCGAGCAAACGAACGTAGTTAGAAGCTGCCTTGTCTGTAGTAAGACCGAACTCGCCGCTGAGGTCCTTAGCGTAGATAGAGCCGAAGTTCTCATACTTGCCGTAGCCCTTTCCACCCTGTGATGAGCGTGCTGGTGTGCCACTCCAGAGAGTCTTCTCGTTGAACTGTATCTCGTCTCTGTACACGCCGCCGAAGAGGCAAGCGCCGAACTGTCCGTCGCCGATAGGCAATGCGTACTCCATCCAGTTTGAGTAGCCCTGACCACCGCTGTAGAGCTTAGCTGTTGTGGCTGGCTCGGTGTACCAGAGTGTGAGCTTGTTCTCAGGCTTGAAGGTCATCGAACCTACTGTCTTGTAGTCGGCTGCACCGAGGTCGGTATCGGGCTTCACGAACACAACAACGTTGTTCTGGTCGTTGGTCTTCCAGAAGCCGATCGAGTTGCCGTCGCCTGGGTCGCCCCAAAGGTTCACGACGTTGTAGCCCGACTTAGAGTTGGCAACGATCTCCCAGCCCGTGCCGTGTCTGTGTTCGGAGCCACCTGCAGCTTGAAGCCGCCAGGCTGCTCTGATGTGCTCGGACGCAACGGGTTAGGGTTAGCAGCACCAGTAGAGGTAGCGCCAAGGCTCTGCGAGCTAACCACGATGTACTTTCCGTCCTTGTTCTGGAACTGGAAGTTGTCCTGCGAACCGACGAGACGCCACTGCTGTGAGCTTTCGCCACTGCCTGCGTAGAGGCGGATGCAGTTGTCAGAGCTTACTGACATCACCTTCTCGTTACGCAGGAACTTAACGTAATAGTAAGTACCACCATCGCCCGATGTCACGAACTCCGGTGTCTTAGGAGCCGCCTTCTTTGAGGCAGCAGCACTCGTGCTCTGCACGCCCACGAAGAGGCACGCAAAGAGTGCGATAAAGAATAAAGGGATGTTCTATAAATTAACTTGTTAACAATTAGAGATTTACTTTGATA
>ERZ791879.795-NODE-795-length-19821-cov-6.330365_pt1 | contig 19821 bp, 20 predicted proteins | sample MGYA00510162_ERZ791879 | MGnify/ENA primary metagenome ERZ791879 (study PRJEB30046, sample SAMN00792113) | human gut metagenome | study: EMG produced TPA metagenomics assembly of the A metagenome-wide association study of gut microbiota in type 2... | reverse complement strand
AGTGTCTTTTTTTGTTTATATATTTGTCTGATTTAATTATACAATTCAGGAATAATAAAAACTAAATCAATAATTTCATCTTTATATATTAAAATTTATCTTTTCTTAAAAAATGGTACAAATCCTTCCACAAATTAATACAATAATATATACTAAAAAACTTCTTGGAGGTGACTATATGAAAGATATGGTCAAAATATCAAACCTTAATCAAACCTTTTATACCAAAGATGGAGAACTTGAAGTCTTAAAAAACATAAACTTTAATCTAATGGAAGGCCAAATTCTAACTATTCTTGGACCTAGTGGTTCTGGAAAATCAACAATACTAAATATACTAACTAATCTTTTAAAACCTACTAGTGGAGATGTAATTATAAATGGAAAAATCGGATATATGTTTCAAAAAGATAACCTACTTGAATGGAGAAATATTATGGACAATATAACTATTGGACTTGAAATCCAAAAGAAAAAAACTGATGAAGCAATGGAGAGAGTTGAAAGACTTTTAAAAACTTATGATTTATGGGATTTTAGAAATATGTATCCAAAAGAGCTATCAGGTGGTATGAGACAAAGAGTTGCTCTTATTAGAACACTTGCAGTAGCTCCTGATATATTACTCCTTGATGAACCATTCTCTGCACTTGATTATCAAACAAGACTTTTGGTTAGTGATGATGTTTATAGAATAATAAAAAATGAAGGTAAATCTGCAATTATGGTAACTCATGACATTTCAGATGCACTATCTATAAAAGTGCTACCTCTGAAAATGATATAATAAATTCACCTAAACAAAATATAGATTCATCCTCAGAATTAAAAGATGTTGACTCAGTAGATATCAACTATACTGATTTAACTACTCCAGAACTTAAAAAAAATACTTTTGGACAAAGACTTAGAAAGTCTAGATTAGAATTAGGATTATCTGTAAAAGATGTAGCAGATATCTGTAAAATTACTCCTTCTGTTGTCAACGGATATGAACTCGAAAGATTCTATCCTTCAAAAGAAATTTTGGACTTGCTATCATCTACATTTAATGTAAATTATTTATGCTCTGATGGGTATACAAACTTAATTTTAAACTATGATATATTTATAGAAAATCTTAAAATTTGGATTTCTGATAACAACTTTACTACACAAATAGCCGCAGATAAACTTGGTGTTTCTCGCTCTTTACTTAGATTTTGGTTTAATGGTGGTACTATGAGAATAAGTCTATATAATAAAATAAAAGGTAATTTGGCACACTATAATCTTATATAAAATTTTCAAATAAAAAATGGGGAATATCTTACAAAAGATACTCTCCCTTTTTTATCTATACAAATAATTATGCTTTTTATATTTTCAAAAATATAAGTTTATTATAATATGTTAGTATCATTAATTTTATTTATACTTATACTTCGCTCTTCTTTTAGTGTTACAAATGATTCTATTTCTTTTGTTAAACTATGATGACTTTCATTATACTCACTACTCTTTAAATATCTTATTAGATCTTCTCTATCATATTCGTATTTTAACCATGTAGCTATTGGTAAGTCATATTCCTTTATATATTGTATTAATTTATCTTTTTTATTTGGTCTTGCACTAATTTTGTACTTCTTATTTAAAGTAATATCACTATCATAAACTGTAACTTTACTCTTATCTGTTGCTAGTAATATATTTTCTATCATTAGTTCAATATTTCTATTTTCTTTTTCTATTTCATTCATTTCTTTCTTATTTTTATAATTCTTTATCTCTATTTCTTTTATAAGCTCTCTTTCTTTTTCTTTCAAAGCTCTAATTCTCTCTATGTTACTATAATATTTATCTAATAGCTCTTTTTCTATCAAGTCATTTACTTCTATACTATTAATTTCTAACATATATTCTCCCCCAATATCTATTAATTATAAACTATTTACCATTCCACTCATCACTTTCAATTTCAAGTAAATTAGGCGTTATTCTAATAGCTTTGTATTTACCCTTTTTTAAGTTTTCATCATAATTAAATGTAATTATAATGCTCCTTCTAGGTTCTTCATTTAATTTATACCTTTTAGGAATATTTTCTATATTCCCATTATTAATATTTGCAAGTGCTGCAATTAAATGTTGCTTCTTATTATCTTTAATAATACCTCTAAATGTTTTTTCATTCATAATAATATATAGTTCTTTTTCAAATTTATTATATAAATAAATTTGCCTCCATGAATAATTTTGAATATAGCTAACAGTAAACTTATTATTATTCCTAAATGTATGTTTTAAGTTAGAATATATATGATCCCATAATAAACGATCTTTTCCAATCATAAGTTCAAAGTTATTTTCTTTAAATAGCCTATTATTTTTAATTTGAGCTCTATTTATACATTTTGCGATATAATCTTTTTCTTTGAATTTCAACTTAGTAGGATCTTTCATAAGTAATACCATCCCCCAATAATACAAATAAACTTAATAATATATTATATTTTTATATGTATATGTTATATTATCTTGTACTTATTTAATTATTGTAAAAATAAAATATGGATAGCTAAAATATATTAACTATCCACGATTAATATCACTTATGTAAAATATATGAATTTATACCATACCTATTAAAATAATCAACTAATAAACTACCATTTATAAGAGATATATTATTTTCAGATGCAAATTTCTCACACTGAGAACTAAAATTACTTGTAGAAATAAATATACCTTTCATAGCATCAGAATTTCTTAATACTGACTCAAACTCTCTAAGCTTTGGTATATCAATATTATTCTTGTATCGTTTTACTTGACCAATAACCTTTCCTCCCATTATTGGATCATTATTATATAACTCACAATCTATACCACCATCATTAGTTTTCTTTGTTTCTATTACTTCATATCCCATATTTCTAAATAATGTACATACTAAACTTTCAAGTGCAAATGGATCTACCTCTAATAAATTTATACTTTCACTACTTATAACTGATTTATTTAAATAATCACATTTAGCTATAGGAGTGATTTCCTTAAAGCATAAATTTGAACCTATGTCTATTCTACCTTGCATAGTTTGTTTTAAACATTTTAATTTATCTATTCTACTCATATCAATACTATTAAAGATATTCTTATCTACCATAACTGATATTATATACGGATTTATATCTTGTCCTGTAGATGAATCTATATCTTTTATATATCCATTGAACACAATTGTATCTATATTATTATGTATATCTTGATTAAATACATTGCTAATACTGTTAAGAGCTATAGAGAATACAACTTGGTTATAAATACTATTTCTATCTTTCACACTCATAGTAATAGCTTTTATCTCATCTTTTGTTTTTTTATATTCATAACCTGTTTTATCTGGTACTATTTGTATATCCGGTAATAAGTAATCTATTACTAACTTATTTGAGTCTTTACAATAACCTGTATTTATACATCTCTTAAATTCAACTGGATACTCTATTTGATTTAATAATTCTGCTTTATAACTACTTATAATTGACGCATCCCTATTTTTATATAATTCTTTTTTAGTGTTTATAATTTCATTTGTTTGAAGCTCATGAACTTTAATCAAAGATTCAATCTTACTTTTTCGATTAGCTTCATTTTCTTCATATATGTTATATTCTTTTTCATATCTTTCCTTTTCTTCTTTTACATATAAATTATATTTTTGCTTAGGTCCTTCAAATAATTTTTCTATTATATTAGATTTTCGTATATTTAATTCACTAGGTTTTGTATATGGAACTAATAACTCTTCTGGTAATTTTAATTCCTGCAAATCTTTTTTTATAAACTCTTCAATTGATATTTCTCTACATTTGCTATTTATTATATTATTTAGATTCTTTATATAAATATCTATATTATTTGTTAATATAGAAGCTTCTTCATGTCTATCATTTATGTATTGTTCTTTTTGTTGCTTTTCAAGTTCTTTCATCTTTTTCTTTTGTTCTTTGATTAATTGTTTTGCTACTTGATTTGAAAAGTTTGCTACACCTTTTTTAGCCATAATCTATGCTCCTTCAGTTAGTTATTATATTTACATTATTTGCATAAATTACATTTTTTATGAATTCAATCCTTATAAATTGATTTTGAATATTCATTCTATAGCTTTACTTATCTTGATTAGTTCTATTAATATAGCTTCCATGTAAAGACTTATATCTCCATCACTTGTTATCTATAAAGATTCTATTCATTATTTAATACATTATTTTGTTGCTTATACTCCAATAACTTATCCACCCCAAAATTCCTAACCAAAGCCTGCTCCGTAATAATCCAAGTAGTTCCCATCTTCTTAACATCAACCCCCTCAACAAGCTTTTTCCTTGCAACTTGCTTTCTAAAACAAGAATCCCCCACCCCATAAATCTTAGCTGCCTCAAGAAAAGTATATAACCCTTCAAAACTCCCACAACATCCATTATATTTTAAATCATCATTTTCCATAAAATCACCTCTTTATAAACATACCTCTACTATTACCGCAAACGTGAATTTTTAAACCTATCTTAATTAAAATCTATATTGCCACAAACACAAAAACCTACTTATTCCAATACTTTCATACATATTTTCCCGCAAACAGGACAAACTATATACATAAAATAAAACACCAAAGGAGAAACAAAAATGCAAATATACATAGCAGACTTACAAGCATATAATAGCGGATACTTAAAAGGAGAATGGATTAAACTACCAACAGAAGAAGATGATATACAAGATGCAATACTAAGACAAAGCCAAAACGTACAGAGCGACTTCGCAATACATGACTGGGAACTTCCATTTGAAATAAGTGAATACACAAACCCATTAAAAATAAATGAACTTTGCCACACTATACAAGAATTAAACTTAAACAAATACTTAATACAGCATCTTGAATATGCCTATGGAGTAGATTTAAAAAATACCGATACTTATACACTAAAAAATTATTTAGATAATATATATACAATAGAAGCTAGTAACAATATAGAATTTGCACAAAACTTCATATATGAATTCTACTTTGACCAAATAGAGGCCCTACCTTGGGAGATATCATATAGCATAGACTATGAAACTTTATATAAAAAATTAGAAATGACAATGAACATAACCAAAAACGAATATGAAAATATATACTACTACTCTAATAACTAAAAATCATAAAATAAAATACCAAACATAAAAAGCTTCTAATTAATTAGGAGCTTTTAAAGTTTTAAATTCTTAATAACCTATATAATTTTAAATGCTAATATATCTGCTTTAAAAGCTATATATACACCAGCATTGGATAGCGGAGCAACGATTTTATCCAATGCGGTATACCAAACAATAAGATACATTGCCGACACCAGGTAAATAGACTCATATGTATAGTAGGAGACTTGCACTATAAATTATTGATATGTATTTTATAGAAAATGTGGAGGCTTAATAAATTAAGTAAGGTTCATGCACCCAATAAAACCTAGAAACTGGGCATTGGGCTTAGGGCAGTGAATGGCTATTCCAAAGAAGCTACGAGCACAAATGAGCGGCTAAGATACGTAGCAAACTTGATATGAAATATGATGTTTGCGAAGTATGTTAGTAGCGAATAGTGTGAGTGCTTTTGGGATTAGTCAGAGGGGCACGGCCGAAGGCCTTAACTTATATCTACTCTACGCTCTATATTTAAAAATCTCTTCAAAGTTTATAACTCAACAAAATATATAAACATGGTTTTGAGTTAGCGATTGTAGTGGAAATCCTTTTGAGTGGTTTTTACTCAAAAGATTGGAACGTAAAGCGCGGTGGCGAAGCCAAACTCCATAAGTATTAAAATCTTATGTACATACATTAGCTACTACATAAACAATAGCCACTATATCTAATAGTAATATAATAAGTTAAATATATATAATAAAAAAATTAATGTAACTATAATAAAACTCTATATTTTAATACAATGTTTAAATTATATCTATTTTTAATAATAAAAAATAAAGAGTTATAAGAATAAATATAACTCTTTATTTTAATTTGCATTATATTAATATTGTGAATTAAACATCATTCTATGATCATCTATAATAATTCTTTAAAATCATATATAAACTTATCACTCTTAACTTTTATTTTATCTAAATCATTATATGATGATTTATCATAAACACCAATTGCCTTAAAGTTAGATTCTTTAGCCGTATTTATAGCTATTAGTATATCTTCAAATATAATACACTCATTTGGATATAAACCTAGTTTCTTAGCTGTATATAAATATATATCTGGATAGTTTTTATCTCTTTTAACATCATCTACTGATGTGAATGTATCAAAATAATCATATACTTTATTATTTTTAAGTACTGGTTCATAAAGTTCTTTTGGTGAAGATGTAGCTAAGCCTATCTTTATATCATGTTTTTTAAGTTTAACTAAATACTCTTTTACATTAGGCTTTAATTTAATATTATTGCTATATTCATAAATTGCCATGTCATTCCATTCTTTTATTAAACTATCAACACTTTCATTTAAATTAAATCTTTCTATTGTGTATTTAGCCACTTCTTCAAAACTCATAGAATTTATTTTTTCTATATAATCATTGGGCATAGTAATATTTCTTTTTTCTAAAAACTTAATATCTATAGTTTCCCAAACATCCATAGAATCTATAATAGTTCCATCTAAATCAAATATTGCTCCTTTAAATTCTTTCATACCATTTCTCAACTCGTTTACTTATATCATCTGTGCCTAAAATACCTGATACTAAAGCATATCCATCAGGTTTAAAGTGTTTTAATTTTTTAACATTATCTAAAGTTATACCTCCAATTAATACAAAAGGTAAATTTACTTCTTTTATAATTTCTTCTAATGTATTAAAAGAAACTAACTTTGCATCACTTTTAGTTGAAGTTGAAAACATCGCTCCAATACCTAAGTAATCTGCACCATTTTCTTTAGCTATCTTAGCTTCTTGTAAGTTTCTAGCTGAAACTCCTATAATTTTATTATCTCCAAGTAACTTTCTTGCAGAAACTGCATCTATATCACTTTGTCCTATATGAACTCCATCTGCATCTACAAGCATTGCTATATCTATTCTATCATTAATTACAAATGTAACATTATACTTATTAGTAAGTTCTCTAAGTTTTATTGCCTTTTCTAAAAACTCTTTACCATCTGTATTTTTCTCTCTAAGTTGTACCATAGTAACTCCACTTTTTATGGCGTCTTCTATACATTTATAAAAATCTCTATCTTTTAATATTTTTGAATCTGTAACTAAATATAGTTTAAGGTCTTTTTTTAATTTATCTTTATTTATCATAATTTTCTCCTAGATAGCTTTTTTGACAGTTTGTATATTTGCCATTTTTTTAATTTTAGATAAAGGCATTATAGTTAAAACTATAGTACTAAGTAACCCTTCTGTTCCACCACCAGATAAATTATAAACTATTGAATAAGCAATTGGATTCCATCCATCCCATGCATATTCTGCAAAATAAATACATCCAGAAAGTATATGAGAAGTTTCTTTTAAAAGTACTGCCAATAAGCAACCTATAAAGATTTTATTTTTATTCTTACAATCAAATAATCCACTAACACCAAGTAACATACTTGGTAGTATATAGTCTAGCAAAAGTTGGACTGGATGAATTATGTATGGTGAACCAATTAAACATAATATTCCTGTAATTAATCCACAAGTCATTCCTATAATCGGACCATAAAATATTCCTATCATTAAAATTGGAAGTGATGATAATAAATCAATACCTCCACCTTGTGGATATTGAATTAATTTTATTTTTGATAAAATTAAACCACAAGCAGCAAATAAAGCAATAACTATCATAGTTTTTGTATCTAATTTAAATTTTCTTATATTTAATAAATAGTAGACTATAGGGATTAAACATATAATTAACATTATTATATTTATCATTATTTAACCTCCTCATATGCCATATCCCAAAATTTCATTTCATGAATACTTGCTTTTATAAATATGTCTTTTAATTTTTCTTTTTTATTCTCATCAATATTTTCACTCAATGTATTTACAAACTCTATACTAGTTCTTGCAACTTGTTCATAACCTTCACAGGAATAAGATTCTATCCAGCTTTTATAAAAGTTATCTTCTAAATTTTCTTTATAAGTTTCTTTTAATTTTTTACCTATATAATAATAGCTCCAAGCACATGGTAAAACACTTACCATAGTATCTAATAAATCACCTGTAAGAGCTATAGATTTCATATAACTTGTATAGTTTTCATTAGCTTCTTTTATTTTATAGTCTTCAAGTTCTTCTATTTTCTCTCCAAAGTTTTTTAGATACCAAATATGCGTTGCACTTTCATCTTCTAAGATACCATTTATACTATTTTGGCAAAACTTCATTTGTTCTATATTTTCACATTTTACCAAAGCCATAGCATATACTTTTGCATACTCTTTTAAATAAAGATAATCTTGTATCAAATAATCTTTAAATTTATCCTTGCATAGATTTCCATTTCCCATATCCATTATAAAATCATGTTCTAAATATGCATCCCATATAGGCTTTACATTTTCAAATAAATAATCTGTAATTAACATTTCTTTCTCCCCCATAATAGTTAATTTATACCTTTAATATCAACTCTTGCATACGTTTCTAAAGTTTCTTTATTTAATAAGAATAAATTATCAAATAACAAAGTTTTATATGTTCCTATTGCTGGATTTTCTTTATCCGCTATTTCTCCACTTATACTCATTGCAAGCGTACCCATAACAGCTGCGTCAATTATATTGTCTGCACATGGTAAGAAACTTCCTATTAAACTTGTACTCATACATCCTGTACCAGTTATAAACTTTAATTTTGAGCTACCATTTTGTATTTTATAAGTAGTTTCACCATCACTTATTAAGTCTATCTTTCCTGATGCTACAACTACACACTCTAGTTTTTTCGCAACAGATTCAACTATGTGTGTAGAATCACTTCCATCATCGAAAGAATCTACACCCTTTCCATTTACATCTAAACCACCTAAAAATTGTATTTCTGATATGTTACCTCTAATAACATCAAACTTAACTTCATTAAGTAACTTATTAGTAAATTCACTTCTAGCTTTAGTAGCAAACACACCTACTGGGTCTAGTATAACTGGCTTGTTATATTTATTAGCAGTCTTTCCTGCTAAAACAAATAAATCTAAAATTTGACTATTCATAGTTCCTATATTTATTACAACAGCACTAGAGACTTTTACTATATCATCAACTTCTTCATAGGAAAAACTCATAAGTGGACTTGCACCTATTGCTAAAGTTGCATTTGCACAATCTGTTATAGTTACATTATTTGTGTAATGTAGTATTAATGGATTTATATCCTTAACCTTATCTATTAAGTCAAATATTTTTACCATACTAATCCCTCCATATTCCAATTATTTTTTAAAATTTATAAAAATGGTGTACTGGTCCAACGCCTTTTCCTATGTCAAAACTATGTCTTATAGCTTCTGTTATATATTCTTTACTAAGTCTTACAGCTTCTTTTATGTCATATCCTAATGCTAAATGAGATGTTATAGCTGAAGATATTGTACAACCTGTTCCATGAGTATTTTTTCTGTCTATTCTTTCACCTTCAAAAACTTCAAATAAGTCTTTTCCTATAAGTATGTCTACACAATCTCCATTTAAGTGTCCACCCTTCATAAGCACATACTTTGGACCTAAATTTAATATTATTTGACCTGCTTTTTTCATATCTTCAACAGTTTCTATTTTCATATTTGTTATTTCTTCTGCCTCTGGAATATTTGGTGTTACTATGTATGCCTTAGGTATAAGATATTTTATTAAATTTTGTTTTGCCTCTGGTCTTAGTAATGAGTAACCACTTTTTGAAATCATAACTGGGTCAACTACTAAGTATTCACAAGGATATTGGTCTAAAGTATCTACTATATCCTTTATAATTTGTGGAGAAGATACCATACCAACTTTAATTGCTTTTGGTGATATATCCTCACATACTACTTTTATCTGTGATTTTATTATATTTGAACTTAGTTCCTCTACCTCAAATACACCTTGTGTATTTTGAGCAGTTATAGCTGTTATAACACTCATTCCATAAGTTCCTATAGCTGAAAAAGTTTTTAAGTCAGCTTGAATACCAGCTCCACCTGATGAATCCGACCCAGCAATTGTTAATGTGGGTATTTTGTAATTTTTCATATTTTATACTCCTTTAAATGATTTTGACAAATAAAAAAGCTATACCTGATATAGGTATAGCTTCCAAATTTACATTTATTATAATTATCTTTTTATTACTTAGATTATTATATTAATATTTATTGTTGCTTTCCTACGCTGGTACTAACCAGATCAGGTAATAAGGGTCGGTTTATAACCTCTCAGCCAATGGCACCCCTAGCATTAATTATTTATTTTTAATTTAATTATAGTAGATTTTATTCTAAAGTCAATTATTATTTTTTTCTAAATTACTTATTTTACTTCTCTATATTCTTTAAATATACTCAATCCACCAGCTTTTTCTAAATTTATAACAATAAATGCTGATAGAATTGCTCCACCTAAAGTTGAAATAAAAAATGGCAAAATATATCCATAATATGCAATACTTCCTGCATCAACACCCATTATCAAAGTTGCAATAGGATAAGCACTAAATCCTCCTAATATAGAGGTTGCTAAAACTTCAGCAATTAAAGTAACAGTTATGCTTTTATATTTCCAATATGCAATTCCACAAAATAATGCACCAAACATACTTCCTGGAAAAGCCATTATACTTCCTATTCCCAAAATATTACGTATTAAACTTGCTGTAAAAGCTACTCCAATACCATACCATGGTCCTAGTGCTACTGCACAAAGAATATTTACCATATGCTGAATTGGAGAACATTTACTACCAAATACAGGAATTGAAAACATACTCCCAATAATAGCTACAGTACATAAAATACTCGCAATACATAACTTCTTTGTTTTATTATTCATCTCTAAAACCCCTTTTCAAAAAATCTGTGAGAACGGCAATAACAGCAACGTTCTCCATAACATAATAGAATCATAAAGATTCTATGGAAAATCGGTCGAAGCTTAATGGCTTCCTCTCACGCCGGAACACGGCTTCCCATCGCTGTTATTTACAAAACACAGGGCGCTCCCCCTCTGTTTAGCCCGAATAATCGGGATTTCCGTTCATCACATCCTTTCATATCAAAGATTTTAGGTTAAAATTAATACTCAAGTTAATATCTTAGTACTAATTCTAATGATACAAGTACAATTATATTCTTTATCATCATAAATGGTAGCATCTTGTTATTTAACTGTCAATTAATAGAAGATACTAAATTAAAACCATTGAAGAGCATAAATTAATACTATATATAATAACTCATTCAATGTATTTTTTAATTCCCTAATTAATATATAAGGGATAGGAGGTGGGGGAGCAGAGAGCGCGGTGGGAGTATGGTGAAAGCTGAAATGTAGTAAATAGTTAGCACACAAATAAAGCTACATTTTAGCTCATATCATAGTCAATTTTTCCTATGTAATATGAGCTAAAATGTAGCATCACCTTGTATGTCTTAGTTTTTACGAAGTGTAAGTTTTCACCATACCGGGGCTGAATAACCGAAGGTTAATTTATGCGAAGCAGATCCCAGTACATATTATACTATGTATATCATATTATATAACTTTAAAATTTTAATATCTACTAATCCAATTACTAGATTAATTAAATTAACATACTATTTATTAAATCTTTTTCTAATCTATTATAAATTACTATTACAACTATTTCTTATACTAACAAACACATCTTCATTTTCTGTAAACAGCTCATACATTTCTTCAAACTCAGGTATATCATAGCCATGTGAATCATCATTTCTTAATTTACGAAGTGTTTCTATAACTATTGCAGAATTTTTAGGCAATAAATTATGATACTCACAAGCCAAAAGATAATCATAAAAATTCTTAGATTTTATATTTAAATCAATAGTCTTATAATATAGCATAGCTTTTGTTAATTCCAAGAAAGAAACCATGTAATTTTTAAAACCTTCCTTAATGTATCTCTCCCATAAAGGTGGCATATCCTCTTTGTTATATAGCATTTTAAAGTTTTGTAAATCATATAAACATGACCCAAAATCTCTATTTACAGCTTCTATAGAACTCCAAGCTAATTTATTCTTAACGCTATCATACATATTACTCCAATTTAAAATATCTATAACATCACTGTTCTCAATATAAAAATTATTTAGATAGTCTTTAAACTCTTTAGATTGATATATGATATCACCTTCAAATATATTTTTTCTAAGTTCTACTGTATAATTATCTGTAACAATTTTTAAATCTACATCAATATCTAATACATTTCTTAGAGATTCAGTCTTAATTGCAAGTTCTGTAATTGGTACTTTTTTAGCGGGTATCCATGCTATGTCTATATCACTATTATAGGTTGCTTTATCTGTACCAAAACTACCAAATATTATGATTGCTAGAGTATTTTCTTTTGGAAATATATTTACTATTGAGTCTTTAGTTTCCTGTGATATATTTCTCATCTCTAAATCACCTCTTATATATTTATAAAATTTATAGTACTAAAAAGGCTCTGGTCTTATAAAGTTTCCAGAGCTCTTAATATTTATTCTTATATAATCCCTAGTGGCAACTTCAATTATTTGCTTACTATCTAATTTATTATACCACATTTTATATATAGTTAAAACAATTCACTAGTAAAGGATTTTGTATTCTCTTTTCCTGTGTATTATCCAATACACTTATTTTAACTATATATATTATCAACTATGCTACTATAATTTTCATAAAAATGATTATAAATAATATCTCTCTTAAAATCTATTTCATCAAAATCATAAGACTCTGGTAAGTTCTCATATAGATAATCATATATACCAGATTTAACTTTAGCGCTAGTTTGAGCTTTTTCTCTCCAGTTATCTATATCTTTTAATAAATTTTTAACCTCACTTAAAAGCCCTTCACTCATTTGTTTTATCTTTTCTCTTTCTCTCTGAGATAGATTAGGTTTTTGTAATAAATCCATAATAACTAAACTTTCCTCAGTAAGACCTTCTCTAGCAGCTCTCTTCTCTTCATTGTTTAATTGATTTAAGAAATCTAATAAATCATCAAAAGTAGCTTCTATAGTAGATCTATCTTTTTCTTTATTATAAGCATAAATAATATCTTGATATCTCTTATAAAAATCCATTCTATTTGAATTTTTATTAATCATACTATTTAACTTATCTTCAATTCTATCTTGAAGAGTTTTCATCATAGTATTTTTTCTCTTGCTACCTTTAAACTCATCTTTCAACCTAGCAAAGTCAATCTTACTAATATCATAAAGTCCACTCGGCTTAATCTCACCTTCTCTAACCTCTTGAGTTAAAATAGCATCATCAACTATATCATGTAAATCTCTTATAATATAAGTTATATCATCATTTCGTTTATCACCTTTAATAAGTTTATATATAGCATTTATAGCTTCATAATCTTTAGTGTATTTATTAATATCTTCATTAAATACACAAGCTTTATATTTCTTTATAACTGTTCTTGCTAATATTTCAAACTTCTTTTTATTTTCTTCACTTGAGTAAATAACTTCCCTTGCATCATTTAATAATCTTATTTTTTCAAAACCAACTTTATCATCATTAATATCTGTTAGCTCTTTTAACGCAAATCCTAATCGGTATAAGTGAAGCTTTGTTTCTCTTATAGCTTCACTTAACTCTTCTATAAGCTCTTTCTCCTCACCTATAGGTGAATCTCCACCTTCTGTATTAGTTGCAGCACCATACTTAGAAAGTGCTTCTCTTAAATTTTTAAGTACTCCTATATAGTCTACAATAAGACCATTGTTCTTTCCTTCATAAACTCTATTAGCTCTAGCTATTGTTTGCATTAAAGTATGCTCTTTTAGAACTTTATCTAAATATAATGTAGAAAGACTCTTAACATCAAATCCAGTAAGCCACATAGCACAAACTATTGCTAACCTAAATGGATTTGAATTGTCCTTAAACTCAGTTGCTAAATCTCTCTTTTTCATCTTTTCTCTATGAGGAATTATATCTAAATCCCACTTTTTAAACTTATCTATTTCATTTTGTTCTTCACTTACTACAACTGCATATTCAGTTTCTTTTAACCATTGTAGCTTATTAGATTTTTCTTTTTCATCTTGCTCATCTAAGCAATTTTTCATTTCATTTTCTTGTTCTTTTATTTTTAGCTTCCAGTACTTATCTATAAGATTATACATTTTTACACAAGTAACCTTATCTATACATACTAGCATAGCCTTTCCACTTTCCCACATAGTAGAATAATGATTTACCAAGTCCCTAGCTATATCATCTAATCTCTCATTAGATGTAAGTATATGATATTCTCTAGCAAGTACTTTACTTAGTTTTTCTTCTTGCTCATCTGTTAAATCATAATCATCTAATTTAGCCTGTATTTTATCATTTATTTCATCATTTACAATACCTAGCTTTTCTCCTCTACTTTCATAATATAAAGGTACAGTAGCTCCATCTTCTACAGCTCTTGAGAAATCATATACTGATACATATTCTCCAAATAGCTCTTTAGTTATCTCATTATCTTTAAATAATGGAGTACCAGTAAATCCTATAAACTTAGCTTCTGGTAATGAGTCTCTCATATTTTTAGCTAGTAATCCATACTGACTTCTATGAGCTTCATCTGATATGACTATTACATTTTCACTATTTTCAAAAGCCTTTTCTACTTTTTCATTAAACTTATGAATAAGAGTAAATACGTATCTATGGTCTTCTGCTAATAATTTTCTTAAATGTTCTCCACTAGTTGCCCATATATTATTATTTGCTTTTATAGCTCCACATCCTACAAATGTATTGTATATCTGCTCATCTAATTCACTTCTATCAGTAACTACTAAAAATGAGTGATTTCCTTTTATTTTTCTAAGTATCTTTTGGCTAAAAAATACTATAGAATAAGACTTACCACTACCTTGTGTATGCCAAAATACACCTAACTTTGTATCATTATTTTCTTTAGAAGATTTAAAAGACTCTATAGCTCTATTTACTCCAATGTATTGATGATTTCTAGCTATTATTTTAGCTTTTTTATATCCACTATCATCAAATAGTATAAAGTTCTCAAATATATCCATAAAGTTTTCTTTTGAGCATATACCATCAAGCATAATTTCAAATTTTACCTTGCCTTCATCTTCTTCTTCAATTCTTTTCCAATCGTGGAAGTATTCATACTTACTTGTAACTGCTCCTACCTTACCTTCAAGGCCATTACTTAATATAACTAAAGCATTGTAATTAAATAAATACGGTATAGTATCTTTATAGTCTTTTAAGTTATCTTCATAAGCATTTTTTATATCTTTATGAATATTTTTAAGCTCTATAAATAATAGTGGTATCCCATTAACAAATCCTATAATATCCGCTCTTCTTCTGTATAATCTTCCTTGTATATATAATTCTCTTACTGCTAAGAAATGATTATTTTCATAGTTATCAAAATCAAATACTCTTAGTCTTCTTTTCTCATTTATTCCCTTATCATTTTTATATTCTACTTCTACTCCATTTTTAAATAGATTGTATTTTTCTTCATTTATATCAAGTAATGTTTTTGATATATTATTTTCTACAATTTTAGTTATGGCATTTTGATATGCACTATCTGGTAGATTAGGATTTAAATTTTGTAGAGCTTGCTTTAAATATCTCACAAGTACTACTACCTTTTCTGATGTTCTGCCTAGTGTCCCATCTAATCCAAATGTTTCTGTATTATATGCATATGCTGTTTCCCATTTTAATTTATATTTAAAGTGATTTATCACTGTTTGTTGTACTAATGAATCTTCACTGTAATTTCTCATACTTAATTTCTCCCTAAAATATTTAATCCTATTACAATTGTATCATAAAAGTTGTACTTAAATAATGTAATGTATTTATATAAATATGAAAAAAGAGTAAGAATTATATTCTTACTCTTCACAAATGGAATATTTCTATTATGACATTATCCATGCCTTCTTAAATCTATTTATTATTCGATTTCTTGAACTTATTCTTATACGATTTTAAGTTTGGCTTGCCACTACCTACACTAGTGATAGCTATTTCTGTTAATGCTTTATTATTATCTATAGGTTCATTTATTTTCGATTTTATTTCTCTAACTTTTGCTTGATTTTTATATTTTTCATTTAGTAAGTTATGTAGATTTATTACTTTTAGATATGGATACTTATTAATCATCTCATCAGCACCTAATTTAGTATGCTTATCGTCTGATAATATTATTGGTATTTCTAATACACCTGCCATTATCAATGTAACAGTTTCTCCTAATCCTTTTCTAGTACCTTTATATTTTCTTTTTTCTCTATCGTATATAATCCCCATTTCTAAAAATTCTTTTTCTAATGCTTTAGATTCTTTTTCATTGAAAAATTTTTCATTATGACTTTGAATTATATTTAATCTTTTTCCATTTTCTTCAGAAAAATATCTTAAACCTAGTTCAAAATCTTTTTTATATTCATCTTCATAATCACTATTAACATCTATATTTTTTATAGTTTTTATTGAAGCAAATCCATTAAATGGTTCTTTACTTTCTCTTATACGTCCTAATTCTTGACGAACTGCATCTGACATAAATATTTTATCATATACATCAAATATAAGCTCTTCTTGATATATTTCTTTATGCTTACAACTTTTTATCCATATATCAGTATCACAAATAGGACGTTTTTTGTCTATTTCCTCAATAGGCATAACTTCCCCCCTATTTATTACATTTCAAAAAAGTCATAAATATCTTCTACATCTTCATGTGATACTAGACCTTCTGATAAATTTTTTTCTATATTTTCTTTAAACTCTTTTGGCCATTCAAATACTGGATTTACACTATTTAATTTATTATTTATATCATGCTCTAACGTTCTATTTTCTAAGTCACGCCAATATTTTTCATATTTATATTTCATAAAATGTTGATTAATATTTTTGGGAATTAAACTTTTATCATCTAGTTGAGCTATTGTATATACTATAGCCATAAATGATACTCTATACTTTTTTTGTAATTCAAATAGTTGATTATAACTGATATTATATTTATCTCTCTTATACTTAATCTTAATTAATTCTTTTTTTAAATGATTTCTAGGTATTAAAAAGTAACTTGCAAACCTATCAGCACAATACTCTATAGAGTCATACTGAGATGCATTAGTTACAGATAATACATCATTAGATTTTTCATATAATGCATGATATAGCTCATGTGCAAATGAAAAACTTTGTCTTCCTAGTGGCTCATTTGTATTTATGTAAATACATTTATATGGTTTTTCTCTTCCTGTTTTTTCTATATATGCACCTGATATATTCATTTCATTAGGAAACTTTAACAATAAAAATTCCTTGGTAAAGTCCAAGGAAAATATATCAGTTATTGGTTCATCTCCTAAATTTAATTTTTTTCTAAACTCAATAGCATATTTTTCTGCTTTCTTATCTAATTCTTTCTTTTGTATTGGTGTTAGTTTTTTCCCTTTAGACATCTGTTATTCTCACCTCTAATCTTACTCACAAGATAATCTTTTATGCTTAATCATTTCATTAAACATATAATTAATAATTCCAAATAACTCACCTGTATCTTCATCAGTATTAGCTCTTGGACTTATCTTTTCATCATCTTCTAAAATTGCTGTTAATTCATCATATGGTATCTCTAAGTAATCTGATGCTATTTCTAACATTTTATAAGAATAACGACAACGCTTATCTAACATGAATTCAATTATAGATTCTTCTACATCATACTTTTGTGCTAGGACCTTTATATCTTCATTATTTTCATTTATTTTTTTCGAAAATAAGCTTACTATTTCATTGTTTTGATATGCGGGTCTTCTATTATAAAGTTGTTCTTGCACTTTAAATTCCCCCCATTCTTTGTACCATCTATGTATATCTTTATTCATAATTATACACATCCTTAAGTGAATATTCAATAATTACTACTATATATATGTATTTCCATAATAATTAATATATAATCAATAAAAATAAAAGTCATAAGAAAAATATTAAAATCCTCTTATGACTCTATTATTATACTTCTATTTCACCAGAAATTAGTCTTGGTATAAAAATATCTCTAGCTTCTTTTAACTTTTCATTTTGATTTCTAAGTATAGATACTTGTGTTAAGATATTTTTTGATATCTTCGTAAATTGTTTCATTATTTTTTCACTCGGTATATATATTTCTTCTTGCTTAAGATACTTAAAGTGTCTTGCATATGCATAATCAGATAAGTCTATATTTTTTATAGCAAAATATAGATATTCTTGAGATATTTTTTCACTATTAGAATATATCAGTTGAGTTCCATCAGCTCCGCTAGCAAACTTAAAGTCAATATACTTAACAATTCTTGTATGATCTCCAAATATAATTGCAGGTATATTTTCTTCTACCGCATCTTCATCATTTGTATATCCACCTATAAAACTTCTACTTTGATCTATTACTGGTGTATTCCCATTTTCTAAATATACTTCCTTTTTTACCTTAGTCTTTCTTTTATGTTTTGCTAATATATTATTTACTGATACTTTTATCCAACCTTCAGGCATACCTTCCTCTATATTACACTTTTCATATCCAGGAAATCTTAAATTAATAAACCATTCTTTATATATTAATTCCGCACTCTCTTCTAATAACTTTATTCTTCTAATATTATTTTCTATTAAATCATCGTATGAAGATAACACTTTTACTATCCTATTTTGAGTATCTATATCCGGAACTTTAAATTCAAATGATAATAATTTCTTTAGATTTAGGTTGTCTTGTGCAGCTCCTTGTGAAATTTGTTTTAAACTCTGTTTAAATGTATCTATATAATATTTAATGAATTTAGCATCTGCTACTGTTTCATCTGCCACAAACCCTATTATGCTATCTGGAAAACATGCTTCTATATCTAGTATTGCTGTCTCCGCAATATTTGCTGCAATAGTTATACATAAAGTACCTTTATTCCACAATTTACTTTGTGCTAGGCCTGCATCACTATATGTTTGTGTATAAGAATTTACATATAAATTAGCATTCTTAACATCACCAGTTTGAATAAATGGGTACTTTCCTCCATATAGAAAAGATGCATCTCTTGGCCTATGTTTAGATTTACCTCTCCCTACAAATCCTAACTCATCTAATTTTTTACTATCCCATTTTATCATATACCTAACTCCTCAAAGTTCATCTTAATAACTTTAGAAAGTTCAAAAGCCTCATCATTAAGGCCATCAAGTTCCATCTGAATCTCTTTTAATCTTCCTTCAAAATCAAAGTCCTCATCAACAACCTTTGCAACTCCAACATATCTACCAGGTGTTAAGCTCCAATCATTAGCTTCAACCTCATTTACATCAACAACTTTACAAAGACCTTCAATATCTGCAAACTTACCATCTACAAACTTACTTTGTAACCAATTAACTTGAGAATAAATATATCTTATATCCTTTAAAGCTTCTATAACTTCTCTTCTTTTAATTTCTAAACTCTTTCTATTTT
>ERZ791879.792-NODE-792-length-19898-cov-91.894270_pt1 | contig 19898 bp, 20 predicted proteins | sample MGYA00510162_ERZ791879 | MGnify/ENA primary metagenome ERZ791879 (study PRJEB30046, sample SAMN00792113) | human gut metagenome | study: EMG produced TPA metagenomics assembly of the A metagenome-wide association study of gut microbiota in type 2... | reverse complement strand
AGCTGCTATTGTTTCGTCATAATATGAGTACGGCATACCTACCTGAGTAGTTACACTAACCGCACCTCATATTGCGGAGGTGGAACAGCTCTGCAACACTTGATTGTCACTGATGCCACTAACGGCGACTTCCGAACGGATGCTTCTCATACCGGTCGTCCTTATCGTATTTACGATGCTTGTCGTGCTTATGATGTTTGTCGTGCTTATGATGTTTGTCGTGCTTGTCATACTTATGATGCTTGCACGACTTGTAGTGCTTATGGTGCTTACAGGGCTTCGACTCGTGTACGACAACCACTCTGTTCGGATATTTTGCATAGATATTGTGTACGTAAGCGTTGCTGCGCCAGTCGATAGGCTGATAGAAGTAATAAGACTCCTTGTAGCGTTTCCATTGGCGGTCGCTCATCATTCTGCGCAACTCCTTGTTGCGGTGCTTCCATGCCTTGCCGTTTATGTCGCGATAGCTGTTGATGGCATCGAGATAGCTGAGATTGAGCTGCAGGATGTTGTTGCGCTGCACATTTGAGAGTCCCAGTTCGAGAACCATCTTGTCGGTTATAAAACGTGCCTCCACCTGAATATTGGCGAGTCGCTGTGCGCTTACTGAGAGTGCCGTTACGAGAGCTACGGCGAGTGTCAATACTAATCTTTTCATAATCGTAAGCTATTAAGTTATTAACTATTGTTTTTCGATATTGCAAAATTACGCCAAAGAAAACATAAAAGCAAGGGATTTTTCATATAAGAGCATAGGATTTTTCATATAAGAGCATAGGATTTACCCTATAAGTGCTTAGTATTTTCCCCATAAAACATCAAGACAAGCAGACGGACAGCGGACGCAATCTGATCGGACAGCGGACGCAATCTGACCGGGCGGCGGACGCAATCTGATCGGACGGCGGACGCAATCCGATCGGGCGGCGGACGGAGCACGATGCAAGAAACCGAAGAAACGACAAATAAACTTAATTATTTTACACAACAAAACAACAATGTATAAAAAACTTGCACGCATGAATTATTCTGTATAATTTCGCAACAAGTTTCCCGAAGCCTTGGCGCAAACGCTCCAAAAGAGCTGTAACAGGAGACCGATAATACACACATTATTATATATATGTATATGAGAAAACTGATTATAACACTTATACTGGGCATTGCAATCGCACACAACACCACCGCACAGACACGCTCCGATCTGCGCGACAGTCTTTCGGCAGCGGTGCAGGTGTTGGCGTTCCACCCCGACTCGCTCGAGCTACGCATGAAGAAGGCGGCTTGGAACATCGAACTCGAACAATGGCGATACGCCCAGGAGGAGTACGACTTTGTGCTGAAATGCGACGAGCGCAACATTGCCGCCCTATTCTACCGCGCATACGTGAACGAACGCCAGGGCAGATACAAGTTTGCACGCCTCGACTACGAGAACCTGCTGCGCATCGTGCCCGGACATTTTGAGGCTATGCTTGGGCTTGCGCTGCTCAACCAGAAGGACAACCGACCGACTGAAGCACTCAACCAGATAAACATGCTGGTGGCGCAACACCCGAACAACGCCGTGGCATATGCCGCACGTGGCGGAATAGAGTTGGAACGCAAGATGTACACACCGGCAGAATATGATTTTTCGCGCGCCATAGAGCTACAGCCGACAAACACCGACTACCGCCTAAACCGCGCAAACATACGCCTTCTGACCAACCGAAAGAAGGAGGCACGTGAGGACCTGGATGCTATGGTGCGCCTCGGAGTGCCACGCGCAAACCTCAACGAATGGTACAAAAAGTGCAGATAAAGCGGTGTTCGCTTTGCCATTTGCACAAAATGTTGTAATTTTGCCCGATATTTGAAATACAACAACATTTAGAAATGGCAGAATATTTAAGCTCAAGTAAGAAGAAAGTAACTGCACCCCTGTTTTTTGAAATGAAGAAATGTGGTGAGAAAATCTCATGGCTCACAGCCTACGATTACACCACTGCATCCCTCCTTGACCAAGCAGGTATCGACACCATACTTGTAGGCGACTCTGCATCGAACGTGATGCACGGTAACGCTACAACACTCCCTATCACCGTTGACGAGATGATTTTCCACGCTCGCGCCGTGGCTCGCGCCGCAGAACACGCCTTCGTAGTGTGCGACATGCCCTTCGGTAGCTACCAGATTTCAGAAGAAGACGGCATACGCAACGCCGTGCGCATCATGAAAGAGGCAGGCGTAGACGGCGTAAAGCTCGAAGGCGGAGCAGAGATAGCCCCTATGGTCAGCAAGATTGTGGCTGCAGGCATCCCCGTATGCGGACACCTCGGACTAACACCGCAGAGCGTTCACCAGTTTGGCGGCTATGGTTTGCGCGCAAAGGAAGAAGCTGAAGCCGAGAAACTCATCGCTGATGCGAAGGCACTTGAGGCAGCTGGATGCTTCAGCATTGTACTTGAAAAGATACCTGCAAACCTTGCAGAGAAAGTAAGCGCAATCATAAAATGCCCGATTATTGGCATCGGAGCAGGCAATAAGTGCGATGGACAAGTGCTTGTATATGCCGATATGCTCGGCATGAACAAAGGTTTCAAACCGAAGTTCTTGCGCCAGTACGCTGACCTTCACTCTATCATAACCGACGCCGTAGGCAAATATGTAGCAGACGTAAAGTCATCGGACTTCCCTAACGAGAACGAGTCATACTAAAACATGGACACTCAATACACACCCACTTACAACCGATTGTGGAACCGCGAATTCACGCTGCTCACAATAGCCGAGCTATTGTTGTGCATATCGTGCTACATGACAATACCGCTACTACCGCTCCGCCTCACAACTGAGGAGCACGCAAGTAGTTATTTGGCAAGTTTCACAATCGTCACTTTCATTATAGGAGTCTGTATATCAGGCTTTTTCGGCAGTTGGTTAATACAAAACTACCGACGCAACAAGGTATTCCTCGTATCGGCAATATGCCTCGGTGCTACAATTCTCGGACTCTCTGCTTTTGAATTTCAAGAGCAACCGATAGTGCGCGAGATAGAAGAATACACACTATTAGCAATCTGTTTCGCAAGCGGAGCTGTTTTCGGCACAGCCAAGCGTGTGCTCTCGTGTACGCTCCTGATAGACAAAACAGAATCGTGTCATCGCACCGATGCCAACTACACGGCTATATGGATAGCACGCCTAACGGTGATAATAGGTCCGATACTCGCCTTACTATTGCGCGAAGAGTTACGTGGCTCACTGTTCTACATCGTTGGAGCAGCCATGTCGCTCGCTTCAGCCGTGCTCGTGATGTGCGTAAAGTTCCCATTCCGTGCACCAGAAGAAGGTGTGCATTTAGTTTCTATCGACCGTTTCTTCTTGCCACGTGGCGCAACAATAGCACTTGTGATAGCACTTATCACCGCCTCGCTCGGCATAGTGATGACCACACACCTAACGATAGAGTTCTGCACATCGGTGATGGTAGGCTTCTTCTTGGCTGCATGTGCGCTACACATACCAGCCATCAGGAACGCACGCTTCGCTTCTGCCGTAGGAAACACATTGGCGATAATAGCTATTCTCACAATGTTCGCACACGACGACATTCTGGACTGCACCCTAAAGCCCACGCTCTTCGGCTTCGGCATAGCACTCAGCTCGTCAGAGCAACTCTACAAACTGCTCGGTAGCTGCGACCACTGCCAACGCTCTACAGCCGAAAGCACCTATTTCCTCTCAAGCGACGGAGGATTGTTTCTCGGCATTGCAGCCGGATGGCAGCTAACAACAGCCGTGAAATCAGCCGAAGAAATAGCATTGGGACTAATCGTCGTAGCAACGATAATATGCTCGCTAAACGTGCTCATAAAGAAAAAGCAAGCAAAACATCATGCATAATAATTCTAAAAAAGGAGGTACAATATGATTATCGATTTTGAAAAAGCAGAAGAAAAGGTAGTCGAGAACTTCAAAGGTGGCAACGGCACACTTATCATGCGCGCTGCCGACGATGGTAAAGTGAAGATAATGCGTAACACACTGACAGCTGGCAGCTCGATTGGTATGCACACACACGAAGGCAACTGCGAGGTGATGTATATAATAAAAGGTGAAATCACCTTCGTATGCGACGGAACAGAAGAGACCGTGCACGCCGGAGAGGTTCACTACTGCCCATGCGGACACACCCACAGCGCAGAAAACCGCACAGCTGAAGATGCCGAATTCTTCGCCATTGTGCCCGAAACGAAGTTGTAGTTTTCGACAATTAGCCCTACCCCACCCACCATCCGATGCTTAACAACGTGAAAATTAATGAGTTCGGAGGGCAAATATTATGATATAACACAAAAAAGTTACTAAGAAATTTTCGTATAACACGAAAAACTTGTATCTTTGCACGTCCTTAGAAAAAGGTAATAACAAAAGAAATAATAATATAATACATTCAAATGACTAAAGCAGATATCATCAACAAGATTGCAGAAAGCACCGGATTACAGAAAAAAGACGTATCAGTAGTCGTAGAAAGCTTCATGGAAAATATCAAAAACAGTTTGTTGACAGAGAAAGAGAATGTGTACCTGCGTGGATTTGGAAGTTTCATCGTTAAGCATCGCGCCGCTAAAACAGCGAGAAACATACTCAAGAAGACAACAATGAAAATCGGCGCACACGACCAGCCAAGCTTCAAACCGGCGAAGTGCTTCATTGAGGAGATGAAGAACGCCACAATGGAGAAGTAAGGATTGGCCCACATTCATTTGAACAAAAAGAGAATATATCATTAATATTAATATTAAACAATAAAAATTTAAAGCTATGCCAAACGGAAAGAAAAAAAAGGGACACAAGATGGCTACTCACAAGCGTAAAAAGAGATTACGCAAGAACAGACATAAGAGCAAGTAAAAAAGCCTGCCCATAAGGGTCAGTTCCGATATGGGGGCGCGTCAAAAACCCATTGCATCAGCAATAATTTTGATGCACCCCCATGCTTTTATATCATTATTTAAAGAAAGTTCCTAAATTAGAAAAACAAAAGAGAAATGACCAGCGAAGTTGTAATCGATGTACAACAGAATGAAATCTCCATCGCGTTGCTTGAAGACAAGCGACTCGTGGAATATCAGACTGAGCCAAGGTCTGTTTCATTCTCTGTTGGAAACATCTATGTTGCAAAAGTAAAGAAGCTCATGCCTGGACTGAACGCAAGTTTTGTTGACGTGGGCTACGAACGTGATGCCTTTCTCCATTATCTTGATTTAGGCAACCAATTCAATTCTTACGAGAAGTACCTCAGACAGGTACAAAGTGACAGAAAGAAACTTTATCCTTTTGCCAAGGCTACAAAGCAGCCCGACCTCAGAAAGGACGGAAGCGTACAGAGCACACTAACAGTAGGACAAGAGGTATTGGTTCAGATCGTGAAAGAACCGATATCAACAAAGGGTCCACGACTCACGGGCGAACTTAGCTTCGCAGGACGCTACTTAGTACTCATGCCTTTCGGCGATAAAGTTTCGGTATCGACAAAAATCAAAAGCGGAGAAGAGCGCGCACGACTAAAGCAACTCATCAATAGCATCAAGCCAAAGAATTGCGGTGTTATTGTGAGAACGGTAGCTGAGGGTAAACGCGTAGCAGAGCTGGATGCAGAACTCAAAGTTCTGACAAAAAGATGGGAGGACGCACTCATAAAGGTGCAGAAAACCCAAAAACGTCCACAGTTGATCTTCGAAGAGACAGGTAGAGCTGTAGCCCTATTAAGAGATTTGTTCAATCCAACCTACGAAAACATATACGTCAACGACGAAAATGTTTTCCATGAAGTAAAAAACTATGTTTCACTCATCGCCCCAGAGAAAGCAAACATCGTTAAGTTATACACAGGAACAGTTCCCATCTTCGACAATTTCAACGTCACGAAGCAAATTAAATCCAGCTTCGGCAAAACCGTCAACTACAAACATGGTGCTTACCTGATTATTGAACACACAGAAGCACTGCACGTTGTAGACGTGAATAGCGGCAACCGCTCACATTCGGACAACGGTCAAGAAGCAAATGCTCTCGACGTAAACCTCGGAGCAGCCGATGAGTTGGCACGCCAACTGCGCCTGCGCGATATGGGAGGCATCATCGTGGTCGACTTTATCGACATGAACCTCGCCGAAGACCGCCAACTGCTCTACGAGCGTATGTGCAAAAACATGCAGAAAGACCGCGCTCGCCACAATATTCTACCCCTAAGTAAGTTCGGACTAATGCAGATTACGCGCCAACGTGTCCGTCCTGCTATGGATGTGAATGTGGAAGAGATATGCCCCACCTGCTTCGGAAAGGGAAAGATTAAGTCGAGCATTATTTTCACCGACCAACTGGAAAGTAAGATTGACAGGCTTGTCAACAAGATTGGAATAAAGACATTCTATCTTCACGTACACCCATACGTGGCTGCCTACATCAACAAGGGACTCGTCTCGTTGAAGAGAAAGTGGCAGATGAAATACGGATTGGGCGTACATATCGTTCCATCACAGAAACTTGCGTTCCTGCAGTACGAATTCTACGACAACAAACGCCAGTTTATCGATATGAAAGAAGAGATAGAAACAAAGTAGAAAAGAACGAAAAGTAACACCATAAGAAGAAAGGATATGTAGCATTTCGCACAAAAAGCGAGACTATGTATCCTTTTTTCTTGTAAAAGAGGCTATTATCTGCTGTTTAGAACGAAAATAAGCAGAAAAATATTTCGACATTTAAAATAAACTTAGTACCTTTGCAGCCGCTATTACGAGATAGTAGCATAATTCAAACCACAAATTAAAATTAAATTTTAAACAATGGCAACAAAGATCAGACTTCAGCGCGGCGGTCGTAAGAGCTACGCTTTTTATCGTATCGTAATCGCTGACGCAAGAGCACCACGTGATGGTAGATTTACTGAGAAGATTGGTACTTACAACCCTAACACCAATCCTGCTACTGTAGATTTGGATTTCGACCGTGCACTCTATTGGGTAGAAACAGGCGCACAGCCAACAGCAACAGCTCACAACATCCTCAAGGGCGAGGGCGTTTATCTTATGAAGCACCTCCGCGGTGGCGTTAAGAAGGGCGCATTCGATGAGGCTACAGCACAGAAGAAGTTCGACGCATGGAAGGCAGACAAGCAGAAGGGCTTGGACACCGTACGCGAGAACGAGGCTAAGGCTAAGGCAGAGGCTGCTGCTAAGGAGCTCGAGGCAGAGAAGAAACTCAACGAGGCTATCGCTCAGAAGGTAGCTGAGAAGAAGGCTGCAGAGGCTGCTGCAAAGGCAGAAGCAGAGGCTGCTGCTAACGCAGAGGCTACAGAGGAAGCTCCAGCTGAGGCTTAATCAACGAAAATTCCGTCACAAGACACATATAAATCCCAAGAGCACCAGTTCTTGGGATTTATTGTTTTATAATCATACTGCTTCAACCACAACAACTACCCCACTCACATTCTTCCTAAAAACACAACTTATTGTGCAATAAATTCTTAATAAGAAAGAATTACATTAAAAAAACAAGCTCATAAATGGGGTAAAGCAAAGAAAACAAGCGTTTTCTGAGTTTTTTTTTGTAACTTTGCACTTGTGCTTATGCGTACACTTTGACGAACAAAACCATAAGTAACGCAAACTACGCACACATTAAATATCAAAGCATGGCAAAGAAAGTACTTTTTATCAATCAGGAGATTGCTCCGTATGTTCCCGAAACAGCACTCTCAATCATGGGAAGAGACCTTCCAACCAAAATGCAGGAAGAAGGTTTTGAAATTCGCACGTTCATGCCCAAATGGGGAAATATCAACGAGCGCAGAGGACAACTTCATGAGGTAATCCGCCTTTCAGGAATGAACCTTGTCATCGACGACACCGATCATCCGCTGATAATCAAGGTTGCGTCTATCCCACAAACACGCCTTCAGGTGTATTTCATCGATAACGACGACTACTTTATGAAGCGTAAGATGGCTCTTGACGAGAATGGTGAGGAATACGACGACAACGGCGAGAGAGCTATTTTCTTCGCACGTGGCGTACTGGAAACTGTAAAGAAACTCAGATGGTCGTCAGAAATAATACATTGTCAGGGTTGGATGTCATATATCGTACCACTTTTCGTCAAAGCTGCATACAACGACGAACCGACCTTCACCGACACCAAAATTGTTACATCAATATTCAAGGATGGTTTGTCTAAGAACATCGGAGACAACTTCAAAAATTGCCTTGAGTTCAAAAACATCACTGTAGATAGTCTTAGTGACTACAAGGACGACTTCGATTTTATGGAGTTCTGCAAGTTGGCGATAGATAATAGCGATGCCGTAATTGAAGCAGAAGAAAACGCCAATCCAGAATTGATGGCATATGCCGAGAGCAAGGGCCTGCCAATATTAAAATATCCAGGAGAAAACTATACTGAAGCCTACAGAGATTTCTACGAGAAGCTGTAGAGTGGAGAATTCAAATTAATCAATTTTGAATATGAAGCTAAAATATTTGGCAAGTCTCATGCTTGCCACCTTAATATTCACATCGTGTGACGATACCACTGGCGACATCGGCAGTGGTACGCTCATTGATGGTAGCGACAACTTGAATATAGTTACTGATACCTTTGAAGTAAAAACACGCTCAATTGTTGCAGACTCGGTTTTGGCAAGAACATACACCAGCTACATTGGTAAGGTGCGTGATCCGGAAACAGGTGCATACCTCAGCAGCGACTTTATGACACAGTTCTACATGCCCGAAGGTTTTGATTTCCCGAACAAGGATAGCATAAAGATTGCCAACAATGGACAAATCAAAGCAGATTCTTGCGACATACGCCTTTACTACAAGGAATTCTATGGCGACTCATTAGCACCTATGAAATTGACAGCTTACGAATTGTCTGCGCCCATCCCCGAAAAGGTCTACTATTCGAACTTTGACCCAAAGAAGGAAGGATTTGTGGACGAAAGCACTGCTGTCAATAAGGTCTACACGCTTACAGACCTAAATGTAGACGCATCAGTACGCAAAGGTTCAGACTACATCAAGTCAATATGTATTCCGCTTAACGATTCGTTCGGTACAGAGCTTATCAATCAGTTCTATGACCACAAAGAGGACTTTAAGGATGCCTACACCTTTATAAATAAGGTTACACCAGGCTTCTACTTTAAGACTCAAAGCGGACTTGGAGCTATGGCGCACATATATCTGAGCCAGTTGAATGTCTACTTCAGACACAAGACAACCACAACAAACAAAGATGGTTCGAAACGAGACACAATCATCGTATCGTCGGCTTCATTCCCTGGCACAGAGGAAGTACTTCAAACAACGAATATCATCAACGACAAAGCCGCTATCAAGCGACTCGCCGAAGAGGACACATGCACATACATAAAATCGCCTGCAGGCATATTCACCGAAATGACAATCCCTGTAGACGACATATTGCGAGGACATGAAAACGATACAATCAACACCGCAAAGGTCAGTTTGACACGTATCAATCCAATCGCAAATGGCGATTATGCGCTGAATGCACCTACTACGTTGCTGATGATTCCGAAGGCAGAGATGTATAGCTTTTTCGAGAACAAGCAGGTGGCAAACTATAAAACATCGTTCCTTGCTACATATAGCAGCACGACGAACCAGTACACCTTCAACAATATAGGTAGCTTAGTGCGCTATATGGGCGAAAATCGCTCAAAAAAAGATTGGAATAAGGTGGTGATAATACCAGTTACTGTTACAAAAAACACATCGGGTGAGCTGACAAACATAACCCACGATATGTCAATTGCAAGTACAAAACTGGTCGGCGGTAGTAACAATCGCAATGGAGCTATAAACATCACTGTCATCTATAGCAAATTCAAATAAACACGCCAATGGCAGACAATTTTCTTGAACGCCAACGACGCGACTACGAAGAGCGTAAGCAACAATGGCAAAAATCGACTAAGAAGGTTGCAAGCGTGTCTGAGATTTTAAGAAAGGCGCGTGAGAAATTCAATAACGACTAATTTGAACACTTATAAAAGCCGTTCCATCATATATGGAGCGGCTTTTTGTATTAAAAACTTTCGAAAAGTTTTGGTAGAGAATTTATTTTGCTTAACTTTGCGAAATAACTAATAACTTAATAAATTAACCTAACCGACAAAAAACTTTATGGCAACAGAAAAGAGAAATCTCCTTAAAGGAGACTTTAGCAAGAAAAACGCCCTACTCTTTGCTTTAGCAGTTCTTGTAACAATTGTGTTATGGAATCTGCCGACAAGCAGTTTCGGAATCGAAGGTCTCACCGTTATCCAGCAACGCATTATTGCCGTGTTCGCATTGGCAACAATACTGTGGGTGACAGAAGCCATTTCGCCTTGGGCAACATCCGTGTCGCTCATCGGCTTACTGCTTTTCACAACATCAGACAATGCGTTCCACTTCTTCCGATCAGGCATTGAAAAAGAAGAACTGCTTGACCACAGCGCACTAATGGCTACATTTGCCGACCCTATCATCATCCTCTTCCTCGGTGGCTTCATACTTGCTATCGCAGCAACGAAGTCAGGACTTGATGTGCTCTTAGCACGTACACTGCTCAAACCTTTCGGCAATAAGAGCGAGAACGTACTACTCGGCTTCATCCTCATCACTGGTGTATTCTCTATGTTCGTCAGCAACACCGCTACAGCAGCGATGATGCTCACTTTCCTTGCCCCCGTATTCAAGGCTCTTCCCCCAGAAGGTAAAGGACGAGTTGCTTTGACACTCTCTATCCCCGTGGCTGCCAACATCGGTGGTATGGGCACTCCTATCGGCACACCTCCTAACGCTATCGCACTGAAATATTTGAACTCACCAACAGGTCTGAACCTTGGTATTGGTTTCGGCGAATGGATGATGTATATGCTTCCACTCACCGTGATATTGCTTCTTATTGGTTGGTTCTTACTGAAGAAGTTCTTCCCATTCAAGAAGAAGACCATCGAGCTTGAGATTGAAGGCGAAGTGCAGCACAACTGGCGCACAATGGTAGTTGCCGGAACATTCATCGTTACTGTATTGTTGTGGATTTGTGACCGTTGGACTGGTGTTGGATCTAACACCGTTGCAATGTTGCCTATCGTAGTGTTTGCATTCACGGGTGTCATCAAAGCACGCGACTTGGAAGAAATCAACTGGAGTGTCATCTGGATGGTAGCCGGTGGTTTCGCACTCGGACTTGCACTCAACGAGTCGGGTCTCGCAGAAAATGTTATCAAGAGCATTCCGTTCAGCTCATGGTCTCCGGTAGCCATTCTGCTTGCTTCTGGCCTTATCTGCTACATACTTTCAAATTTTATATCGAACACTGCGACAGCAGCACTCCTCGTGCCAATCCTTGCCGTTGTATGTAAGGGTATGGGCGACTCACTCGAGAGCATCGGTGGTACACCGACTGTACTCATCGGTATAGCTGTAGCAGCATCGGTAGCGATGACACTGCCTATATCTACACCTCCAAATGCCATTGCTCACTCAACAGGCTTAGTAAAACAGAACGAGATGATGAAGATTGGTTTGACAATGGGTATCATAGGTTTGGTGCTCGGTTACTCACTACTCTTCTTCCTCGGCGAGATGCACGCATGGCAATAGTACATGCATGATTATATATTGCGTGCAATAATATCATAAACCATATTATTGCACGCATAATAATATAAGGATATAAAAATGTCTTTTTCACAGGAAACCCTCTACGCTATAGCGTTGACCCGCATTAGCTATTTTAACATTGCCACATGCTTACAACTATATCGCAAGCTTGGTTCGGCAACAGCTGTCATGGAGAATCGCAATAACATTAAGGATGTTATCAGCGATGCTTCTCCAAGATTAGTTCATGCACTAAGCGATGTTTCCGAAGCCTTGCATCGTGCAGAGGCTGAATTAGAATTTGATAACGCACATGCCATTCGTCCATTGACGATGGCATGTGACAATTATCCAGAACGTCTACGCGACTGCGATGATGCGCCTATTGTGCTTTTCTATCGCGGCAACGCTGACCTCAACCAACGTCGCATTGTGTCTATTGTAGGTACACGTCATTGCACAGCATACGGCCAAGACATCCTTACAAAATTTTGCCAAGACCTAAAAGAGTTGTGTCCTGATGTGCTCATCGTAAGCGGATTAGCCTACGGGGTTGACATCTGCGCTCACCGAAACGCTCTGAGAAATAGTTTTGACACTATTGGCGTTTTGGCTCACGGTCTGGATATGCTATACCCCTCTGCCCACAGAGACACAGCTAAAGATATGCTCTCGCATGGCGGACTTCTGACGGAATTTCTTACAAACACGAACCCCGACAAGATGAACTTCGTGAGACGCAACCGCATTGTGGCAGGCATTTCCGACGCTACAATCGTGGTGGAGAGTGCGGCACGTGGCGGAAGCCTCATCACTGCAGACATTGCACAAAGCTATGCTCGCGACGTATTCACCTTTCCGGGCAATGTAAACTCGACATATAGCGAAGGCTGCAACAACCTGATTAGAGACAATAAAGCAGCACTCATCACCTGCGCAGAGGACTTTGTTAAAGCAATGGGTTGGGAACAAGACAACCAAGTGAAGGAAGCACGAGCAAAAGGTATCGAACGCCAACTGTTCCCCGAACTGACCGCAGAAGAGACACGTATTGTCGAACTTCTTCAACGTAACAACGACTTGCAGCTGAATATCATCGCTGTACAAACAGGATTGCCGATTGGCAACATCTCTGCACTATTATTCAGCCTCGAATTGAAAGGTGTTATCAAGCTATATGCAGGAGGAGTTTACCATTTGCTGGGTTAATATTGGAATTTTTAGGTTAAAAATTTTGCACTTACTCCTATTTGTCGTAACTTTGCATTAAGCAGTAAGAAAAAGTATAACATAAAATAAACGCAAATGCCAGAAATTTCAACACGAGGACTTGAAATGCCCGAATCGCCGATTCGCAAATTAGCGCCTTTGGCAGTAGATGCCAAAAAACGTGGTGTGAAAGTCTATCACCTCAATATCGGACAGCCCGACCTTCCTACTCCAGAAGTAGGACTTGACGCATTGAAACACATCGACCGCAGTGTGCTCGAATACTCTCCGTCACAAGGTTATTATTCATATCGCGAGAGACTGACCGGATATTATAAGCGTTTTAATATTAATGTATCGCCTGATGACATCATCATTACAGCAGGTGGTTCAGAGGCAGTACTCTTTGCATTCATGTCGTGTCTAAATCCGGGCGATGAAATTATTATTCCGGAACCAGCCTACGCCAACTATATGGCCTTTGCAATCTCGGCTGGCGCAAAGATTAGAACTATCGCAACAACAATAGAAGAAGGCTTCTCGTTGCCTAAGGTGGAGAAGTTTGAGGAACTCATCAACGAGCGCACACGTGCCATCTTGATTTGTAACCCAAACAACCCTACGGGCTATCTCTATACACGTCGCGAGATGAATCAGATTCGCGACTTGGTGAAGAAATACGACCTCTACCTGTTCTCAGATGAAGTCTATCGCGAATACATCTACACTGGTTCACCTTACATCTCTGCCTGCCACTTGGAAGGTATCGAAGATAATGTAATACTCATCGACTCTGTGTCGAAGCGTTATAGCGAGTGCGGCATCCGCATCGGAGCCTTGATTACAAAGAATTCGCAGGTGCGTGCAGCCGTAATGAAGTTGTGTCAAGCACGTCTTTCTCCTCCACTCCTGGGTCAGATTGTAGCCGACGCATCGCTTGATGCGCCCGAAGACTACTACCGCGATGTTTACGAAGAGTACGTAGAGCGCCGCAAGTGTCTCATTGACGGACTAAACCGCATACCGGGTGTCTACTCACCAATTCCTATGGGAGCCTTCTACACGGTTGCTAAGTTGCCTGTAGACGACAGCGAGAAGTTCTGCCGTTGGTGTCTTGAAGAGTTCCAGTACGAGGGTGAGACCATTATGATGGCTCCTGCTGCTGGTTTCTACACCACACCAGGTGCTGGTATCAATCAAGTTCGCATCGCTTACGTACTGAAGAAAGACGACCTTGAACGAGCACTCATCGTGCTACGTAAAGCACTGGAAGCATACCCGGGCAGAGTAGATAGCAACGATTAAAACTATCGAAATATCAATAATATTTAGATATCAATACTTTTAGGATATAGAGATTGAGGAGCTAAGAAGTTAAGCCAATGGTTTTACAGCAGATGCTACAAGCTATAACAACGGCTCAACTTCTTAGCTCCTTCTTTATTAACTACCAAACAAAAAATAATGAACTTTCCTCTTTTTGTAGCTCGACGCATATATTCAAACCAAATAAGCGACCGACAAAAGGTATCGAAGCCTGCTATCCGTATAGCTACAATGGGCGTAGCAATCGGATTGGCGGTGATGATTATCAGCGTGTGCGTGGTGCTTGGCTTTAAACATACTATACGTGACAAGGTAGTTGGCTTTGGCAGTCACATACAGGTTGCCAACTTCTATGCGCTACAATCGTCAGCCACAGACCAACCGATTATTATCAACGACTCATTAGTAAAAGTGCTTAAAGGCATTAACGGCGTGAGTCATGTGCAACGCTTCGCTCTGAAGCAAGGCATCTTGAAGACCGATAACGACTTCTTAGGCGTTGTATTCAAAGGCGTAGACGAAGCCTTCGACACCACCTTCATACATAACAACATGGTCGAAGGCTACATACCACAGTTCTCAAGCGAGAAGAGCAGCAACAAGATACTCGTATCGAAGACGATGGCTGACAAGCTGCAGACAAAGTGTGGCGACCGCATCTTCGCCTACTTCATCGACCAAAACGGAGTGAGGGTACGTCGGTTCACCATCACTGGAGTTTATCAGACTAATCTCAGCCAATACGATAAGACAATCTGTTTCTGCGATTTATACACAGCCGTTAAACTGAATAACTTCAGTGAAGGACAAGTTTCGGGTGCCGAACTCACTGTGGCTGATTTCAGCAAGCTCAATGAGACGGAGGACATAATTGTGCGCAAAGTGAACCGCACAATGGATAGCAATGGTGCCACCTACTCATCAAAGACAATACGCGAACTATCGCCTCAGATATTCTCGTGGCTCGACTTGCTTGACCTTAATGTGTGGATAATTCTCGCAATTATGACCGCCGTGGCAGTGGTAACAATGATTTCAGGACTTCTCATCATCATTCTTGAACGCACAACCATGATTGGTATACTCAAAGCACTCGGAGCTCGCAACAGAACTGTGCGCCATACCTTCCTTTGGTTTGCAGCATTCATCATAGGTAAAGGATTGCTTTGGGGCAATTTATTGGGTTTAGGACTTGTCATACTACAACACTTCACTGGTTTTGTTAAGCTCGACCCGGCTACCTATTACGTTGATACCGTTCCAGTAGAAATCAACTGGCTCTTCATTGTCGCCCTTAACGTTGCAACTATGTTCATAGCCATCGTGGTACTCATAGCTCCGAGTTTCCTCATTTCGCACATTCACCCTGCGCGCTCTATGCGCTACGAATAATAAAAACACAACTCATAAAAAGAAACATATACAATATGGATATAAAGAAATCGGAATTTACAATATCGTCTGCAACCGTAAGCCAGTGTCCGAAAGACACAAAGCCTGAATTTGCATTCATCGGACGCTCGAACGTAGGCAAATCGAGTCTCATCAATATGCTGTGCAACCATAAGGGGCTCGCTAAGACATCAGCTACACCAGGTAAGACCCTACTCATCAACCATTTCATCATCAACAACGACTGGTACTTGGTTGACCTCCCGGGCTATGGTTTCGCTAAGCGCTCCAAGACCGTGCAGAAAAAGCTCGACCAGATGATTACATCATATATACTGCAGCGCCAGCAACTGGTAAACACCTTCGTACTCATCGACATCCGTCACGATCCGATGAAGATTGACACCGATTTTATCAACTGGCTCGGCGAGAGTTCAGTGCCCTTCTCCATTATATTCACCAAGGCCGACAAGCTCGGACCTGTGCGTGCGAAGCAGAATGCAGCGAAGTGGATGAACTCGCTGAAGGAACAGTGGGAGGAACTGCCCCCCTACTTCATCACAAGTTCGGAGAAAAAATTGGGACGTGACGAGGTGCTCGACTACATTGGAAACATATTGAACGAAATTAAAGCAACTGAATAAATGACTCCATTACTTGACGTTCAAAACATATCAAAGGCGTTCGGTGCGCATGTTCTGTTCGAGAATATCTCGTTCTCAATTGCCGAAGGACAACACGTCGGACTGATTGCAAAGAATGGCACAGGCAAGTCTACTCTACTCTCTCTACTCTCAGGCAAGGAGAGTGTCGACTCCGGCAGCATAATCTTCCGCCGTGACATAAAGGTTGGCTTTCTCGAACAACAGCCTAAGTTCGACCCAGAGGAGTCAGTGCTCGACGCTTGCTTTAACCATCAAGGCGACCCCGACCGCATATTGAAAGCGAAGCAGATTCTGACACAGCTGCACATCACCGACCTCACACAGCCTATGGGTCAGTTGAGTGGCGGACAACAGAAGCGCATCGCACTCGCTAACGTGCTCATCACCGAGCCCGACCTGCTCATCCTCGATGAGCCTACCAACCACCTCGACCTCGAGATGATAGAATGGCTTGAGGGATATCTGCAACGTGGCAACAAGACTCTGCTCATGGTGACACACGACCGCTACTTCCTCGACCGCGTATGCAACCTCATCCTCGAACTCGATAACCACACTGTTTATTCATACCGTGGCAACTTCCAGTACTACATGGAGAAGCGTCAGGAACGCATCGACGCAACACGCGCCGAGATTGAACGTGCTAACAACCTTTACCGCCGCGAGCTGGAGTGGATGCGTCGTCAGCCACAAGCACGCGGACACAAGGCGCGCTACCGTGAAGAGGCATTCTACGACCTTGAGAGCAAGGCGAAACAGCGTATTGAGGAACGACAGATGCGTCTGAAATCGAAGAATGTGTACATTGGTTCTAAGATATTCGAGTGTCAGTACGTATCGAAGGCGTTCGACGAGAAAGTGATTCTGAAGGACTTCTACTACAATTTTCAGCGTTTCGAGAAGATGGGCATCGTGGGCAACAACGGCACGGGCAAGTCTACCTTCATCAAGATGCTGCTCGGTGAAGTAACTCCCGACAATGGTCGCTTTGACGTGGGCGACACTGTGCGCTTCGGTTACTTCTCGCAGGACGGCATGAAATTCCGCGACGACCAACGTGTCATAGATGTGATAGCCGACATCGCCGACTATATCGACTACGGCGGCGGCAAACACATCACCGCGACGCAACTCTTGCAGCACTTCCTCTTCACGCCCGAACAGCAATACGATTATGTTTACAAGCTATCTGGTGGCGAGCGACGCAAACTGTATCTGTGCACCGTATTGATGCGCAATCCCAACTTCCTCGTGCTCGACGAGCCCACCAACGACCTCGACATACAAACGCTTGAGGTGCTTGAAGAATATCTACAGGACTTTCCTGGCTGCGTGATAATCGTGTCGCACGACCGCTTCTTCATGGATAAGATTGTAGACCACTTGCTCGTGTTCCATGGCGAGGGCGAGATAAAGGACTTCCCCGGCAACTATACTCAGTTCCGCGAGTGGGAGTCGCTGAAACCAAAGGAACTTACCGACAATAAGAACAACACTTCAGACACAGAAAAGAAAGAGAAACGCGAGTTTGTTGGCGAACAACGCCGCAAGAAGACATATAAAGAGAAGTGCGAGTTCGAGCGTTTAGAGAAAGAAATCGCTGCACTTGAAGAGGAACAGAAAAGCATCGAAGAAGCGCTGTGCAGCGGTACGCTCCCTATCGACGAACTAACCGAAAAGAGCAAACGCCTCCCCATCATCAAGGATGAACTTGAAGAAAAAGAGATGCGCTGGCTTGAACTTTCAGAAATAAACGGATAGAAAAATGAATATATTTAAGAAACTATTTGGTAGTCAGACTACCTCCAAGGAAACCAAACAAGAGGAAAATAAAAACTTCGATGTGTTGAAATATGACGGAGTACGCGCCCTTCGTATGCAGCAGTTTGAGTATGCTGCAAAATGCTTTGTACACGCCATCGAACTGAACGCTGACGATCTCGAATGTCGCGATTATCTTTCACAGGCATACATCTCGCTTGGCGATTTGGAACATGCTTACGAACAGCTACAAGAAATTTCAGAGAAGCAATCTGACAACATCGCCGTGTTGTTACGTATGGCAGAGGTGGCATATATGATGGAAAACTACTCCACAATGGCAGATGTATGCGAAAAAGCCCTGCTACTTGACGACAAAAACGTAATGGCATATTATCTCTATGCCAAAGCTTATCACGGACAGGGCGACCTTAACAATGCAACATCAATGCTGACAAAAGCAATCGAGTTACGCGTAGACTTCGATGTGGCTCGCTTACTACGTGGCAACGTGTTGTTGGAGAATAAAGCTATCGAAGAGGCTGCACTTGATGCCAACTATCTATACGAACGCATAGAAAACAACGAAGATGTATTGTTGCTTAAAGCCCGTGTGGAGAAAGCCAAGGCGAACCTCAACGAAGCTGAAAAAATCTATAGCGAAGTAATTGATTTCGACCCATTCTCAATAGAAGCTTACAAAGAACGCAGCGAGGTACGCAAAAGCCTCGGTGATATCGTTGGGGCGACGGAGGATGAGGAGAGAGCTAACGAAATGGAGACAGAGGCACCCCAATCCTCAGAAGGAATTGAACAGAATATAAAAAAGAAAATGCAACAAATGGATCCTTACAAGGTTTTTCATAACTTCTAATAGCTACACCTTCTACCACCCCATCATCCTTTTACTAAACAGCAGTAGTTTTTATAGCTATCCCCACCATCCGCGTCGACCGACGCAGATGCTCGTAACGACCGACGCGGATGCTCGTAACGACCGACGCGGATGATAGACTTCCACCATTAGCAATGATAGCATTTCGGATATTGAAGACAATTATGAGAGCGAAGGCGGTTGCAAGGGGATTATTCATCTCGGACTACATAGAACCGACGGCACCGATGCCTTCGATACACTCTACATCGACTGCGAGAAGTTCCCACAACACGATTTATATCCGATTGCGATTGGTGGTGTGAGATAAAATGAATTATTACGCAACTTTTAAAATCAAAATTTGTATATATTAATAAAAAATACTATTTTTGCTTTATAACAGCATTTAAAAGTGTTGATAATGAGTATAAATAAATCAGATTATATAAAAGCAATAAACTGGGAACAGTTTAAAAATTTTAATGGAATTCAATCAGATTTCATTATAAACAAATTTATCGGTATTCTTAATATCGAACATAAAGAAAGCTATCCAGCTATTCTTTTTCCACAATTGTTTAAAGATATTTTGTATCGAAAGTTTACAAACGGAAAAAAATATAATAAAAAAGATGATGAAATATATTTTGAAGAGTTGATTACTATGACATCATCGGATTTTCCTCTTTTTTATAGATCACTACCTTCCTTCAAGAGAAAATTCTATTTGTATAACTATAAGCCAGAACCAAAGGTACCCCAAAAAGAAGAAATACCATTAACATATACAACTCGTAAAATCAAGTTTCCAAAGGGGTGTTTATGTGGCTTGTTTGGCTGGACATTCCCAATATTTTATCTTCTTAAAATAGAGCAATATATACCATATACATTACATAAAATAGTATTGGGTATTGTATGTGTTATCAGTTTTGTTTTATTAATGGGATGTTCTATAAATTAACTTGTTAACAATTAGAGATTTACTTTGAT
>ERZ791879.780-NODE-780-length-20120-cov-79.320907_pt1 | contig 20120 bp, 19 predicted proteins | sample MGYA00510162_ERZ791879 | MGnify/ENA primary metagenome ERZ791879 (study PRJEB30046, sample SAMN00792113) | human gut metagenome | study: EMG produced TPA metagenomics assembly of the A metagenome-wide association study of gut microbiota in type 2... | reverse complement strand
GATTGTTTTCATCATTGACCAGCCATGATCAATGCCGATTACTTCTAACTTGTTATTCATGTTCCTTTCACTCCTTTTCTGTATTGTCTGCATTATTGTTTTGCAAAATTTCATATAATTACCCACACCCTTTCAAGTGCTTAGTTTGGTCAGATGCAGGAATATCATCAGACCTGCCATAAAAATGCTTTCTCATTAATTCCTCATACAGTTCATCACTCTCTGCCTTAACTTTCATAAGACAGTAGAGAACCACTGTACTAATAATGATTACGAACCAAATTAACACCTTGCCCATTCGACCACTCCTCTCAAATAAAAAGAGGACCAAACCAGCTGATGGAATATTCCATCTCAAGTGCTAATTTAGTCCTCACTAAATGTTTTGATATAAAATTGTACCTAATCTAAGCACACAGATTCACTCTCAGACTGATTGCGGACATCTGTGATACTGACTTGGATTTTCGGTTTAATATTGCAGCGCTGCCCTATCTTTACCGCTAAAATGGTATAAAAATAAGGACTAAATTAGGCATAACCCCTTGATTTTACTGGGTTTCATCTAACTTGGTCCTATTATAACTCAAACACCTCGTTCCCATTTTGAAATTGTTTTATCGCTGATTTCTAATTTTTCAGAAAGCTGTTTTTGAGTATACCCTTTTCTCTTTCTCTCATCAGCTATAAATCTTGCAATTTTTATTTGATCCATTTGCTTTCCTCCTTTCTGGCTTAATTATCCTTCAATCCTATTTCCAATCACACCCACGCAACGTAGAATATGGTAAATTTTTGCGGTTTCTACGCTCCGTAGAGTTAATGTATTTAATTAATTACCGGGATATGTTCCAATTTGCATTTCTATCCATTCAGAAATTGGACTATCCCGATTGAAATTGCCCATTTATTGTATAAAAATCAACAAGCTGACTAAGTGTAAATTTAAATTTTCTAAAATATTAAATTTCAACACTTTCACCACAGGATATGTAGTGCATATTACTCATTTGATGTGATAAATAATCAAATGCCTTTTCCCCTGTACAATGACAGGTATAAAACTCAGTATCTTTATATTTTTGAAGCTCCGTTGCGATGTCTTTTAACAATTCCGTCGATACCGTTTTCTTTGTAAGCGGATTGAATAAATGATAACCTCCCACACACAAATCGGGGCTATATTTTTTTGCTTCTTCCATGATATTGATAACACCGGCATGTCCACACCCCATAATAAGCGCTGTTTGATTTTCAAAAATAACCAAATTCTGCTCATGTCTGAATTGGTCTTTTCCTTTATCGTCATAAAGAGCATCATTAACAGACGAATAAAATCTGTTTGTTTTATCAACTGTAAACAGTAATAATTCATCGTCAATTTTGTAATCACCGTCCAACAGTACTATCTGCTTATTTCCCTTAATTGCAGCATCTATTCCAACGGGTATTTTAATGAATAAGGTTTTACTGTAATGCGGTTCAAAAGCAGTTCTTTGTACATATATTTTTGCCGAAGAATTAACTTCCAAAAAACTTTTTAATGCTCCTCCGTGGTCTATATGACCGTGAGATATAATAACAGTATCTACCTTTGAAATATCTATATTTCTTTTAACTGCATTTTCAAATAATGTTTTATCCGGACCTAAATCAAACAAAATCTTATGTTTTTTTGTTTCTATATAAAGCGAAAGCCCATGCTTTGCCTTAAGTTCAGATTTTGTGGTGTTTTCCACTAACGAAATAATTTTCACAAATTTACCTCCGCATAAATGTTTATAGTTATACTTACATCAACCAATCATTATATCCTCTTTTTCTAAACTTTTTCATTTACAGTTTTTGATTCCACTTGACGTCATATAAGTTCCTGCTAATATTACCAATACCGATATAACTGCAATAATACTGGAAATGAAATCTCCGATACCATTTCCTGTCACAATAAAATGCAGTGCAGCCAATATTATACCAATAACTATCAATGTAATTCCATATAATACTTTTTTCCACTGTATATTTAATTTCATCCGGACACTCCTCTCCTATCTGCCTCGTTGATAAATTTTTCTATAAGCCTGTTTACTTCATCTGGCTGATCCGTATTGGAATTATGACCGGCATTTTTTATCCATTTAAGTGGTAAACCTTCCCTCTGATGCCATTTCTTATTATAGCTTTTGGCTGAACCTGCTTTATCCTTTTCGCCACAGATAAGAAGTGCCGGACAACTGATATGATATGGCAGATCTGCTTTAATTGCCTCAGCAAGCATTCTGTAGCCAAAACCGGCAAGCCTTGCATATTCTTTAGGCTCTGAATCATAGGACATCATCATTTTCCGCATAAGCTTCTGACCATATTCCGTCTCTGCACACCCTCTTGAACCAGCCCTAAGAAGTGCTTTCCATGGATATATCTTATATAATGGCTCTGCTCTTTCAAGAAGCCATATTTCCATTGCAGTCATATAAGACTTCTGGAGCGGTGCAGAATCAATGGAGATAAACCCCTTTATCTTATCCGGATATAATTCCATATACATTTGAGCCAGGTATCCACCCATAGACTGACCGATAATGATAGGATTATAAATTTCTTCTTTTACTAAGATTTCATAAAGCCATTCTGCCATATCTGATAAACTGTAATTATTCGTAAATGGTCTGGACAATGCATGTGATGGTGCATCCCATACAAACACATTCTGGTTTTTCTCAAAATATTCTGTCTGCTTCTCAAAAAGCCTGTGATCTGCTGTAAGTCCCGGCAAAAACACTAACGTAGTTTTCTGCTTGTCTATTATATTTACAAAATAATGGATGCAGCCACAAGGTGTCTTATAACTGTTTTCGGTCATTTTCCGTCCCCTTTCCATAAACCATTTCCCAATGATTTATCATTTCCAGATATTCCTGCTCAAAAGCTGTTACATCATAATTTCCTGTTCTGTACCAATACTTCAGCATTCCTTCTGAAGCATATAGAATTTCTTTATATATACGAGCAAATTCTATATCCTTACGGATTAAATCAAGATTCAAAATTGACAAAAGCATTTCCAATGTCTTTTTTGCAGCATCCTGTACATCAGGTTGAATGATGGATTGAATATCCGGCTCCATTTCAAAGTATGAATTAATGGAAAACAGAGACAAAAATGTGTATTTTCTCATCACTGCACACTTAGCCATCAGACCACGACGCATCATTTCAAAAAAATCATCTGTTTCATATACCTTATATTTACACATATATTTTTTTGTCAAATCCTCTGCATGCTTCCATAGAAAAAGATATAGCTCCAGTTTGTTATGAAAATAATGAAACAAAAGTGATTTGGAAATTCCGGCTTCTGCCGCAATTTCTGAGGTTGGTGCCTTTTTATATTGACTCGTTGCAAATACTTTATATGCAGCATTCAATATTTGCGATTGTTTTTCTTCCGGCAATGCATAAAATTTATCATTCATAAGCTACCTCCGTTGACCGATTCGGTTAATACAAGTATATACCCATTGACCGATTAACGGAAGACCTCATTTGATCATCACGTCAATGACTAGCTGTTCATAATAACATCTCTATTATCTATAGTGGTGTACTCTCATGAAAACACTCCTAAAACATCTGTATAATTCTTGCAATCTCCATAACTACAATCTTTAGCATCACTCCACCGGGCATCACATAAAACCATTGGTGCTAGAATATAAATAGTACAAGCCAAAATGAGAAATTCCAAATACACATAAGCATGGTACAATAGAGATATGCTGAAGGAGGATCTCATATGGCAACGCAACATGACAAACAATTTAAACTTGATGCAATCCAGTATTATCAAGATCATAAAGATCTCGGTGTACGTGGATGTGCTGAAAATCTTGGCATCGGATACAGCACACTAACAAAGTGGCTGAAAGACTTCCGGGAATCTGGTGATATTCTTGCTCGGGGTTCTGGTAATTACGCATCCGATGAGCAGAAGGAAATCGCTCGTCTCAGACGTGAATTACGCGATGCCCAAGATGCACATCTGGACAATAGACGGATTTGTCTATCTGACCAGTATTATGGATTTATTTTCCAGAAAAATCATAGCCTGGACACTTTCAGAAACATTGGAAGTATCCTGCGTGATTGATACAATAAACAAAGCCAAAGCTCGCCGAAATATCGACCAGCCATTAATCATTCACTCAGATCATGGCAGTCAGTATGTTGGAACGGAATATAAAAAAGCAACAGAAAATATGCAGCGTAGTTACTCAAAGAAAGCGTTTCCGTGGGATAATGCATGCATTGAATCCTTCCATTCAATTATCAAACGTGAATGGCTCAACCGCTTTAAAATTCGCGATTACAAGCAGGCATACCGTTTGATTTTCGAATATCTGGAAGCTTTCTACAATACGAAACGAATTCATAGCCATTGTAACTATATGTCACCAAATGAATTCGAACGAGTATATGAAAGAACACACACTGAGGCTGAGCTTCTGGCGGGTTAAAATGGGGAAAAATTTCTCATTTTAACTTGTACTAAATCTTGACATAGAACCATATCGTCCCCGCCCATGCTGACTGCCATCACATCGATTTAGTCCCACACAATGTCCTTTTTCTTTCCGTTTTTCTTTCTCGGATACTGTCGGATACGGGTGACAAAGTCGAGATTGACGATTTCCCGTCCGCCGTAACTTCTCTCAATGACCATGCCTCCATCTTCAATTTCCTTAATGACGCCCTGTATGCTGCCGTCATTTGAAGCAATTGTATAAATGATGCATTCTTCCCCAATAAATTGTTTTGCAAGTTCTTTCATAACAACATTCTCCTTGTTTTGTTTTCTTTGATTTAGTATCTGCCACGCAACCGCTGCTGTTCGTCTTCTTCTCCTGATGCAGAAAAAGATAATCAGCACAGCTATAATCACCAAATAACTTCCCATTGCCTGTCCTCCTGCGTTTCCATCATGAAATCTTATTTCCTGCCTTTGAATACTTTAACGCTTCCTTGCAATATACAGACTGATTTACAATCCAAATCAGGCACACTACAAGAGATGGTAAGAATCCTATGCCAAAAACAAGCGCACAGATGGCAAGCACAATGGACAGAATCGAACAAACTGTGTTTGTGGCGGCGTAAGCTTTAAACGCACACTTGCCAATCATAATTTTTTCGGCTTCATCGCAGCTCTCCATCCATTTCTTTTGAAACTTCGTATCATAGACGGAAGCCGTTTTTTCGGGATTCATCTTTTTGGTGGTATCAACGCATTTCTGCTGGAATATAACCGCTTCGATCATAATGGTCAAGAAACCGATAATTCCCGCAAGAAACAGAGCGCCACTGGTTTCAGTTTTAAAAGTTTCAAATCCGTTGGCATAAGATGCCGCAATAAGGAAGTAAGAGAGGATAAGGGCTGCGCTTGTTACCCAAAGCACGATGGATAGTTTTTCGTCAATCGTATCAGACATTTCCTCATTTTCGCCGTCCCAAGAGGCGAGTAGTTTTGTTGCGCTTTGATAAATAGGAACGCAGACCACCGGCACAATTACCGCTGCCGCTAACATCAGCCACGGAGCGATATATGTTCCAAAAAACATTCCTGCGGTTTTCATTCCGCCCGCCAGCGTGTTCAGCCCGTATTTTGCCGAGCAAAAGCCTATTGTTCCGCCGATAATGAAGCATATTACCATAATAAGCATAAATTGGGGCAGAGCTTTCCGATTTGCCCTCTTAATTTCATTTTTATCCATTATCTTCTTCCTCCTGTAAATAAAAAACTTCCTCCACCGCGACGCCGCACACTTTTGCAATCGTTAAGGCAAGGGTAACGGATGGCGAATAATCGCCACGTTCAATCAAACTGATCGTCTGCCTTGATACACCGCATAAGCGTCCCATTTCCTGCTGATTAACATTCAGTGCAGCCCTGCGTTCCTTTAAACGATTTCGCAGTATCATATAACACCTCCGTCTGACAATTTCGCTTGTCTATTTGACAACTTTCATTGTCAAAATGTATTATACTCTTGTCATTCTGATCCGTCAAGGTTAAATTATTGCATATGTTCAAAACAATCAAAACAGTTTCACCCAAAAAAACAAAACACTCAGCTTCTCACCCACTGCAATCCATAAACATCCGATGCCCTATAATAGTTGTGTGAATCCATTATTCCAAATAATTTCAAAATCAAAGAAATATACAAGCTTTTGCGTTCCGTACTTATATCATATGCTACGAGTGCTTCAATAATCTCCGGCATGGTAATACTGTGGGTTTCATCCGTCCGTTCCATGTACCACTTTTATCTTTAATCCTACATAATCTGCTATCATCCTCGCAGTCGTTCCGGTTCCGGACAGATTATGTTGCTGTAAAATTTCTTTATTTTCCATACACCATTTTAACATATCCTGTTTTTTTCCGTCATGGGCAATTAATGCTATATTTTTTTGTTTTCCAATCGTCATTGTAAGATATTTAATCATCTGCGTACCTCCATCTGCTATTTCTATATATATTCTGTAAAAAAATGATATATCGTTCTGGACTTAAATACTTTATATGCTGGCAATATACAACTTGGAAATTCCGAAGTATTACATGAATTAGGATAGAATTGAGTTTCAAAACATACACCGCTTCGTTTCTTATAAACTGCACCGTCTTTTCCTATCTGACCATTTAAAAAATTTCCTGTATAAAACTGCAATCCACATAAATCAGAATAAACATCCATTCCAATTCCACTATCTGCCCCGTACAATTTTGCAACTTTCCTCAACTTTCTGTCATTTTGAAATATATAATTATGATCATAACCTCCAGCAATTTTCATCTGTGGATTGTCTGCATCTATATCTTTTCCTATCTGCTTTCTTTTACGGAAATCAAATGGTGTATCAGAAATATCAATAATCCTGCCTGTCGGAATCATATCGTTACCTATCTCAAGTATCTGTCCCGAATATATTTCCATATAATGTTTAAGAATTGTACCTGAATTGTGCCCATCCAAATTAAAATAACTATGGTTTGTAGGGTTAACAACAGTAGTCATATCACTAAGCATTTCATAATCAATTATAAATTCATTTTTATCTGTGAGGCTATATCTGATTGTCTGTTTTAAATTCCCCGGAAATCCCTGCTCCATATGGGGACTGTATCGTTCCATTTGCACAAACTCACAGACATCATCCTTTCCATTTTTTACGCTGTAAAGTTTATGGTGCGATCTGTTAAAACCACTGTGAAGGTTATTTTGATTATCATTTTTATCTAACAGGTATTTTGTACCTTCTATTGTTACTTCTGCTCCTGCAATACGATTAGCATTTCTGCCGATATATGCACCAAATCCTGTATCCTGTTCATAATAATCCGTCAAATTATCATAACCAAGTACCACATCGCGATTTCTTCCATGCCTGTCAAGTACATAAACTGATAATACCAATGCCCCAAAATCGGATAATTCTACACACATTCCTCTGTTATTCGTCAATAGAAATCTGTGTGCTTTTTCTCCCTCTTTTGTTATTCCAAAATCTGTATGCCACATTGCACTCACCTATTCATCCATTATATCATCCACTACTACGCTTTTATTATTGTGTTCCATTCTTTTTCTGTACTCTCTTGGTGTAATCTTGTATCTATCCTTAAAAACACGGTTAAAAGTTCTTTGACTTTCAAACCCACAATCAAGACATATATTTGTAATGGAATCCATTGTATTTTCTAGTGCCGCAACTGCATAATTTAATCGGACTCCATTCACATATTTACTAAAATTACAGTGAAATGTTTTTGCAAACATTCTTGATAACACATATTTACTTACACACAAATCGTATGCCATTTTTTCAAGACTGATTTTCTCTCTAAAATTTTTGGCTACATATTCTACCGCATTATAAATCAAGTCATCACTCCCTACTGTGCTTTTATCAATCATTTGCATTTCTGTGAAAACATGGGCAAGAATTATCTGCACATATGCCAGTATCAGCATGGAATTTTTCTCTGTTATTTCTGCCAGATATTTTATGGCATTTACTACATCAGGATGCACTCGCTCTTTTTTTACAACTGGATTCTTCGGGCTGTATATCTGCAACGCTTTATAATAGGAAGGAAACAAAGTTGGATCAAGATACAGGTATATTACCTTATTTTCTTTTTCCCCAAACACCTGATAATGATGTATTACATTTGGGAACACAATTGCAAAATCACCCTCGTCCATGTGATACAATTCTTGTCCAACTCCAAGCTCAATATTCCCATCAGTTACATACACTACCTCTATTGCTTCGTGTAAATGTGGTGGAAAATGCACTGTTTTCTTCCACTCTACCGCTATTCCATCAGTTTTGTTCTCATATACCAATAACACTCGCAAGCAACTCCTTTTAATTTATAATGTCAGTTGTCTAATCCGGCATTAACTTGTTACATTTCCAGTTTTTATAATACTGACAATTTATTTCCTCTATATCATGAATATTTTTCCCTTCAATAATAGCTTTTGCAAGTATATCCATTTCTTTTTTCAGCCTGGAAGGAAGTACTGCAAGCCCCATCACTCAGCTCATATACTGTATGTGAACCAATATAGCCAGCCCCGCCTAAAACCAAAATCCTCATCATAAAACCTTCTTTCTATTTCATAACACTTTTATGCCGCCATATTTTCTTATTCTCAAATCTTTACAGGAACCGTTACCAAATACATTATCCATTCCGGATTTATAAGACTCTACATATTCATTCTTCACAAATGCCTGTATTGTTCCAGCAAAACCACCGCCATGCACCCTGCATACACCGTTTGCTCCTAAAAGCATTTCACTTACAAGCAGTGCAACGGAAACATTCTGATTTTTTATATCCTGATTTGAATAAACATTCTGCAAATATTTAAAAGAAGAATTACCAGAAGCTTTCACATTCTCCAAAAATGCTCCTATATTTCCTGACTTCAATGCTCTTACTTCTTTCTGTACTCTTTCATTCTCACAAATAAAGTGTAGCGCACGAAGGACACACCTATCCCCAAGTTTTTCTCTTAAATTATGAATGTTTTCCAGTACATCATTTGCAGATACATCACGCAGCACTTTTTTCCCAAAATATTTTGCAACAAGTTTCATTTCCTTCGGAACTGCCGCATATTCATCTGTCAAATCAGCATGAGAGCCTTTTGTGTCCGTAATACATAGTCTATAACCATACTTTTCCATATCAAAATCAATTTTTTCAACCTGTGGATTTTCCGGGTTAGCAAAATCAATATGAACAAGATTTCCCGTAGAACTTGCCATCTGATCCATCAGACCACAAGGCTTTCCGAAATAAACATTTTCAGCATACTGTCCAATAATGGCTATCTCTGTCGCTGAAACTTTTCCACAATTATAAAGTCCAGACAAAATCGTTCCTATCAGTGTTTCAAATGCTGCCGAAGATGAAAGTCCCGCACCAATCAGCACATCACTTGTTATATATGCCTGAAAACCTCCAACTGCATATTTTCTCTCAAGGAATCCCGAAACCACACCTTTTATCAAAGCCTTTGTTGTTTCCTTTTCTTTTTCCTTTACAGATACATCATCAAGCCGGATAATGATTTCATCGTAGTTATCAGAAACTAATCTGATTACATTATCATCCGTCTTTTTTACAATCCCAATAGTATCAAGATTAACTGAGGCTGCCAAAACCTCTCCGTTCTGATGATCCGTATGGTTGCCGCCAATCTCACTTCTTCCCGGAGCACTGAACAATTCCACATCTCCCGGCTTATAGCACTGCTCAAATTTCTTTATTGCATTGATATAGCGTTCCCTCTGGTAAGAAATCTTTGTCTCATCAGCATAAATGTCTAAGAGGCTTTCATCATATGCACCATCCAGAAAACTACGAATCAATATCTCTATCTGCATCTCAAACACCTCACTTCAAACAAAACTTAGCGGATAATGAAAGAATAGTGAATGTCTTTTTCTGCATTAATCCGATAATCATCTTCCACATCACTTCCCCAGCTATCAATTCCACCAACTCCTCTTACTGCACCATAGACACAAAGGACTGTTCTTCTTGCTGGTGGCAGTTCCTCATGGTGTGTTGCGTTTTCAATCTCTGATGCTGTATAAGGTAGGCATGAAAAAGCAAATGCCTTGTCGTTTTTCTCTATTCTTAATGTCTGTGCTGAACTATCCGTTCTGCTATTATCAAGACTTGTATGTCTTGTAATCTCCAGCCACTCTGTATCCATTCTCATACCACATTCCTGTGGAACCAGATATGGTGTCAGTCTCAAATCTGATACCTCATAAACTCCTTTTTCTGCCCCTGCCTTTCTGTCCGGATAGGTTTCCCCCGATAATCCCTTGTACATATATTTATCTGCAAGTGTCGGCATAATAAACCTCATTCCGAATACCGGAAGTTCTGGCAGTCCCTTTACTCCTGTGTAATCCACATCCACCTTGATATTTCCAATTACATCAATTGTATAAGATACAATGACTGTTGTTACCGGATTGCTGACAGTCTCATAGGTATATTTCACAATTATTTCCCCGGCAGCCACATCACCGCCATAGCTATTATTGTCCGGAGCATACTGCTTTTGCCGTTCACCGTCCATAATAACTTCCGTTTTTTTACAGTCAATGAACATATCCGATGCGAGCCAGCTTCCACTTTTAATATGAAACCTGCTGCCTCTGTCATTATCTGTTAATGCTCTCCAAAAAGTAGGCTTTGGACAACGATACAGCCATTCATAACCTTTTTTTACTATAGACTCTATACCGCCCTGTGAATAAGAGAATATATAGTCAAACCCTTCTCCATGTACGCCAAGTGTATAATCTCCATATACAACTCTCAATTTATTCTTATCTGTATAAGCCATAGTAATACCTCACTTCCTGCATAGCTGGTTTTTCCTTACGGTCTGCAAATACGATTCCATTTCCTGAAAACTCATAATCAGAAGGCTTATCATCAAAGTCTCCGCCATAACGCAAAACTTCTTTTCCTGTCACTTCATCTTTCACGAGAAGTGCCTGATCAATGAAATCCCAGATAAATCCACCGTGGTACATCTCATACTTATCTATTAACTTCATATAAGTACCAAGTCCTCCCATTGAATTACCCATATCATGCATATACTCACACAAAAGATAAGGTTTCTTTGGATTATTATTTAAATATTCCTCCACTTCATAAGGCTTTGCATACATTCTGCTCTCTACATCTGATATGGTTTCCTCATAATTACGGTCATAGAAAGAGCTTTCATAATGAACAAATCTGCCATCCTGCTTTCCCTTGAAGTAAGTATTCATTGCTTCTATGTCATCACCCGCATAAGATTCATTTCCTAAAGACCAGAAAAGAATTGCTGTATGGTTTTTAAAAGTTTCAAAATTACTCCTAGCCCTGTCAACAACAGCCCCCCGCCATTGCGGAATAGAACAAGGTACGCTGCACGATGGTTCAATCGCACCAAGTTTTTGGAATGTTCCATGACTTTCCATATTCGTTTCTGCCATTACATAGATACCAGCTTTATCACACAGGTAATACCACGGTATCTGATCCGGATAATGGCAGGTGCGTACCGCATTGATATTATTTCTAATCATACAATCAATGTCTGCTGTCATTTCATCCATACCGATGCTTCTTCCTGTCTTTGCACTCCACTCATGACGATTTACGCCGGTAATGACAAGACGTTTACCATTTAAATAGATTACCTTGTCAATCATTTCCAGTCTTCTGAAACCTATGTCATATGGAATTATCTCTAATATTTCTCCATCTTCGCTTCTAAGCTCTACATATGCGTGATACAAATATGGGAAGTGATTATCCCATGCCTTAACACTTCCAACCTCAGTATCAATCACTCCTACACGACTTCCATCCTTTTCCTCTAAGGTGATATTGTCCTCTGCCACCTGATTATTTTCTCGGTCTTTTAAAACAAAATGGGCTGCTACTTTCTTTCCTTCTGGAGCAGTTACTTTCATCTTTACCGATACCCTGCCGCTTACATTATCTTTGTTTAGTGTCGGCTGAAACCATACATCTTCCAAATGCACCTCTGGCACTGCTTTTAAAGTTACATTTCTGAAAATTCCAAAAAAACGGAAAAAATCCTGATCCTCCAAAAACGCTGCCGTACTCATTTTGTGGACCTGAACTGCCAGCACATTTCCTTTTTCTCTGATAAATGGTGTCAGATCAAATTCTGACGGTGTAAAACTATCCTCCGCATATCCTACAAATTGACCATTCAGCCACAGATACATTGCTTCTTCCACACCTTCAAAACAGATACAGATTTTCTTTTCACGCATTTGCCCGCTCAAATCAAATCGTTTGATATAAGATCCGACAGGATTATACTCTGCCTCAGAAAACATTCCTGCCTCGTCCCCGGTACTCTCCATACTATACGCACCCCTGTGATATTCTTTTCCCTCCCACGGATACATTGTATTGATATAGCGTATTTTGTCATAGCCTGCCAGTTCGATATGCCCCGGAACCATAATCTTAGCAAATGAAGATGCATCAAAATTTTCCTCATAAAAATTTTTCGGTCTATCCATTACATTTTTGCTAAAAGCAAACTCCCATTGTCCATTTAATGACTGCATCAATGGATTCTCCGATTTTTCCATATCTGCATAATCTATATAGTAGCAATGGTCGCTGTGTGCGTCCAGCTGGTTTACACGGAACACTTCCGGATCGTCTAACCATTTCATATCAGCATTCATAATAATTCTCCTTTTTTCTTATTTTCTATATAACCCCTAAAGACAAACTTCATGGGCTATTTTCATTACTGATTCTGCATATTTTCTTTTAATTTCATATTTGCACTCTCTACATTAAGGAATGAAAGAATGACTGTAATAATTATGTCAAATATGAACGGAAGCCACAAATACATAAAATACATCATATTAATACAGCTATCTGGCTGAACTGCGTTGTCAAGGTTAATATATCCACTTATATCCAGCATCCAGCCTGAAAGTGCAATACCAATACCTCCACCGAGTTTTACGCCTAATGAAGTACAAGAGAACATGGAACCGTCAATTCGCTTTCCACTCTTTAAATAAGTATGTTCTGAACATTGTGAAATTACTGCGCTCATGTCTCCCTGCCAAGGTCCTTCTCCAAGGGATGTAAGAACTGTAAATAAGAGCATCAACGGAACACTTCCCAGATAACCTGCCACTGCAACCATCAGTCGACATACTGTAGCAAGCATATAACTATACTTGTTTAACTTATACATTCCTTTCATTTTTGAAACAAGTGCAGGTGTAATGGCAAGTGCAATGATCAATGGAATATTATTCGCCCATGAAAATACACCGAACAAATTCTCATTCAGTAATACATATGTCATAAAAAAGATTCCTACATTCACCATAGAAGCACGAAGCTGCTGAAGAATGTAAATCACGCAAATCATTGAAAAATATTTATTACTAAAGAGAAGTTTTATTATCTGCTTAAAAGAAAGTTTGTCATCTTCCTCTCCTGCCACACTATTATCTTTTAATTCTTCATCTGACAGCTCTTTTACTGAAAATACAGCAAGTGTATTGGTAATAATACCTATAATACAGTAAATAAATGCGATAGTTCTCCATGCAACTGCACCGCCACCAAACATTTCTACTGCACCAACAGTAACAGACTGGATGACTAGATTTGTACCAAATGAGAACATGAAACGGAAAGAACCCATCTGAACACGCTCTTTACTGTTTTTTGTTACCAGTGATGTCAACGCTGCATACGCAATATTATTAGCAGTATAAAATACAGCATTAAGCAATGTATATGCTATAAAAAACCATGCATACTGAGCTGTTTTTCCAAGACTTGTCGGAATTGCAAATACACCAAACAAGGTGACGGCACAACCAAAGAATCCATAGAACATCCACGGTCTTGCCTTCCCCATCTTACTCTTTGTATGGTCTATCATTGTACCGAAAAATATATCCGTAACTCCATCAAATAATTTTGATACTGCTATCAATGTACCTACTATGCCTGAATTTAACCCAACTGTATTTGTCAGGTAAATCATGACAAATGATGATAGAAAAGCATATACTACATTTCCTGCAATATCTCCCGTTCCGTAACCTACTTTGTTATACCATTTCAGGTATGTTTTTTCTTCCATGAGAATTTCTCCTTTCACAAATAACTATTCTTTTGCCTCGTTTTGTTCCACAACTTTATTATGATTAGTATATAAAAAATAAATCAAAAATGACATATCATAAATTGGACAAAATATGCACAAAATGATAAAATTAATGAACATAAGTATTATATTGGATGGATTTTTAGTCATTTTTAACATATGTTTTTTTATATTTCAATACAAGGAGGCACACATGTACACAAATAATGCATATCTCAATCACTCAACGATTGATAAAAAAGATAAATCCAAGCCGCTTGTTGTAACTATGTGTGGAACATATAAGCTCTACACACGCCCTAAACTACCTACCTGGAGACCTCGAGGCAGACTTGATTTCCAGTTGATTTATATTGCTGCCGGAAAAGCCCATTTTCATTTTGGTCGTAATAGTGAAGAAGAAACTATTGTTCATGCCGGACATATGGTTTTATATCGTCCAAAGGAGGCTCAAAAATATGAATATTATGCCGAAGATCAGACAGAAGTCTACTGGGTTCATTTTACAGGTAGCGATGTAACAAATATATTACGCTCTTATGGATTGACCGATAGCAAAAAGGTATTTTACTGTGGTTCTGGTCCCTCCTATCAGAATCTTTTTCGTGCAATGATAAATGAATTACAGATGTGTAATGATCGTTATCAGGAAATGCTTGAAATGTATTTAAGACAAATTTTTATAAAACTGCAGCGATACTTTAATAACAGCATAAGGATAGATAATTCCCGTGCTACAGAAGCTATTGACATGGCTATTGCCTATTTCAATGAACATTACAGTGAATCAATCAGCATTGAAGAATACGCTAAAAAAACACATGTAAGTACAAGCTGGTTTATACGCAATTTCAAACTTTATGTTGGTTCTACACCAATGCAATTCATTTTACAAAAACGCATTTGCAATGCAGAAGCCCTGCTCTTGAATACGGAATATAACATAAACGAAATTGCACAAATTGTTGGCTATGATAATTCTTTATATTTCAGCCGAATGTTCAAAAAGATAAAAGGCATATCTCCCTCAGAATACCGCAAAAATATATAATAAACTGCAACGGACAGAGAATATTTACATACTCTCTGCCCGTTGCAATTTTTGTCTATTTATTTTTTTATTTTGGCAAGTAATATCCCCCTTTGTGTTTTATAATGACAGCGTAAACAGAAAGGAGATGAACTTCCATGAGAAATAAACTTCACAACTTTATCGAAAATATACTTAGCTTTTATGCAACTTTCTTCACAAGAGGATTTTATCGTTTTTAAATACCATTCAATACTTTCCTCGATTCGCCCATCCTGTTTGTTGTAAAATAAAAATGTAGGTGATTGCAAAGCTGATTAATCTATGGAACGGAATATAAAAAAGCAACAGAAAATATGCAGCGTCGTTACTCAAAGAAAGCGTTTCCGTGGGATAATGCATGCATTGAATCCTTCCATTCAATTATCAAACGTGAATGGCTCAACCGCTTTAAAATTCGCGATTACAAGCAGGCATACCGTTTGATTTTCGAATATCTGGAAGCTTTCTACAATACGAAACGAATTCATAGCCATTGTAACTATATGTCACCAAATGAATTCGAACGAGTATATGAAAGAACACACACTGAGGCTGAGCTTCTGGCGGGTTAAAATGGGGAAAAATTTCTCATTTTAACTTGTACTAAATCTTGACATAGAACCACTTTTATGAACATTTCTTGGAACAATAATCTCATCGCCTGCCTTACAGACTGAAAGTACCATATTCTGTACTGCCTGCGTTGTTCCACCAACCATGAAAAAAGCATGCTCTGCACCAAACGCATCTGCCGTCAGCTCTTCTGCCTCTTTTATTACCGAAACCGGATGACAAAGGTTATCAAGCGGTTTCATTGAATTTACATCAATTCCCACACATCGTTCACCAAGTAAATCGACAAGTTCGGGATTGCCTCTGCCACGTTTATGTCCCGGAACATCAAACGGCACTATTCTTTTTTCCTGAATCTTTCGATAGCCTCATACAATGGAGCTGATGCCTGTCTTTTTAAATCCATTTCCTCTCTCCCTGCCATTATATTATCGCAACGGTTGCCAGATTTCCGTATAATACAAATTCTAAATTTTCGTAAAATACGGACTTTGGCTTGCTGCCAACGTAAAATGTGTGCTGTAAGGCACAAAAAGGCGTGATTAATTTTAAATTAATCACGCCTGTGGTATATTCAATCATTCTTTTATTAATCCCTGTACATGTACGTATACATATTACTTCATATATACAAAGCACTGAGATTCTGACCTTTCAGAGTTTATCCAAGTAAGTCACTGTTACCGCTCTTATTGACCGTTTCACAAGATGATATGCACCTTCGCATGATAATTTTAAAAATCAACTTATAAAACTTGGGCTTCTAACCCAATCAATAATGTGTGTCCTTGTCACACTCGGCAACCGACCCGCCCGTCCGCAAGGCTTAACATGTAATATAACCATGTGGTCTGCATGTTGGATAACTCTTATCCAAATCTTTTTTTACTATAATATATCATTTTTTAATGTCAACAGAAAAATAAAATTTTACTCAGATTTCACTTTATTTTTGCATTATTATACATTATCTCAAAAGATATTCTATAATTGCAGCTGTAACTTTATCATTAAGTTTCATAGACATAATGTTTGATATAATAACATTTTTGTTCTCACCGGATGTAAATAATCTGTAAATACTTCTCTTGTCATTATTATCCATCTGTGCCTGCAGAAGAAAATCATATATTTTATCATTAACATTTTCACCGTTGTATACAAGATTGTTTTCTTCATTATCAGCAAATATTTCAAGCTCTGACGCACCATCACAGTTACATGTAACTGTCCATGTATTTGTTTTTATATCGTATTTGGCATTATCTGCATTTTCAAATCTTATACCACGTGCAAATCCTCTTAATATAAAACGGTACTTTCTGTTTCGTGGAATTACCGATAAGTCACCGCTTACATCTATGCTTATTTTTGCCTTATCTTCATTCCAGTCGAGCACAAACTCTGTCAAAGCATATTCGCCTTTTTCGTAGTCAAATCCATCTCCAGAATCTTCGTACATAACAAATGTATTTGATGCACCTGGACATATAACCACATCAACTTTTTTCGGATTAATAATATCATTACTGCCACATTCCGAAGCAAGCGGTATTATTGCACCTGCACGTCCAAGCACAGGAATACTTTGAAGATTTCTACATAAAATCTGACTTTTTCCATTTTTACCGCCATTGTATACATCACCGGTAAATATATCTGTCCATATTCCGGCTGGTATAAAACATTCCTCACCGCTTTTTTGTGAATCTTCATCAATCTTTGTTGTAACAGGACACACAAGCATTTCACTACCAAGAAAATATTGATTTTTATAACTATATGCTTTCTCCTCAAATGGATAATAATAATACATTGGTATTATTACAGGAATATGCTCGCAATGACATCTGTAATTAAGTGTGTACATATATGGAATAAGTGCATGCCTGAATCTTAAAATCTTTTCCATATCACTGCAGTATGGCTCAGGATAATTCCATGGTTCTTTTCCACAGAACGGATTAGAGCTGCTGTGAAGCCTGTTTATCGGTGAAAACACACCAAACTGATACCATCTTAATGCAAGCTCGTTGTCTTTATATCCGTTCATATGACCGCCTATATCATGACTCCACCACGTATATCCCACATTTGATGCCGTTGCTGTAAAATAAGGCTGAAATTCAAGCGATTTCCATGTAACTATCGTATCTCCAGAAAATCCTATCGGATACCTATGGCTTCCAAGTCCGCCATACCTCGAAAGAATAAGTCCTCTTCTGCCTCTTTTTTCCATATCTTTAAAATGAAAATAATTTAGCATCCATAATGGGTCAATTCCGCTTGCTCCTCCGTTGTTGCCCTGTTGCCAGTCTATCCACCAGAAATCAACTCCAGCATTTTCATGTGGATGATGTACAAACTTAAAATACGCCTCAACAAACTCTTTGTTAGTCATATCAAACTCTATAGTTTTTTTACTGTCAGGATTAATTCCTAGATACTCTGCCATATCTTTATACATTTTTTCAAAATTCCGGATACCTGATGCCGGATGGACATTAAGTGTTACATGATAATTATGTTCATGCAGCCATGACAAAAATCTTTCCGGATTCGGAAATAAATCATTATTCCATGTATATCCTGTCCATCCGCCGCCAGATTCCATCGGCACATCGACTATATGCCAGTCCATATCCATAACAGCAACGGAAAATGGTATATTTCTTTTTTCAAATTCCGTCAGCAGCTCAATGTAACTTTCTTCACTGTATTTCCAATACCTGCTCCACCAGTTTCCAAGAGCGTATCTTGGAAGAAGCGGAACAGCCCCCGATAATTTATAAAAATCACGCAGACACGCAAAATAATCACGCCCATATGCAAGATAATAAACATCAATCTCTTCATGTTTCCTTTTTGATGGCATATTTTCTTCATCAAACACAAACGATTTGCTGTCATCAAAAAACGTCCTTCCACTCTTATCCATAAGCCCGTATTCAAGTTCAACTTCCCCGTCAGCCCTGTCAAGAGTTCTCATTGTGCCTTTGAGATTATGCTCCCGGGGCGGAAAACTATACGTCTTTGCACCAAAATACCACCTTCCACCGTAATTGGTAAAATCATATTTTACATCTATAAAAAGTCCTTCTTCACTAAATTTCTTTTTATCGTATATCATATGAAATGCTTCTGTCTCTATCTCAAGGCGGTCGTCACTTTGTGTCACTGAATATTCCGGTACCGGAAATTCCCTGTTAAGCACAGTCTGCGTCTGTAAATCTTCAAACACACCAGTCTCTGAATATTCCATTCTCATCATAAACGGCGTAAGCACCGAAAAACGATATTTTTCGCCCTGAACAATACATGCTTTGTTACAACAACTTTTAGCCATTTTTTTCCTCCGTTATTAAAATAATCTTTACTTGAAGATTAACACCGTCAGTTATCTTTGTCTACGTAAATAAAAATCAAAAATGCAAATAATACAGAAAAAAAGCTCCAAAACCCTATCAATTTTAAAATCATTTCAGGGTTCTGGAACTCTCTTCTATAAATTATTTGTATTCTACATAGTCAACAGTAACATATCCTGCTTCTGTTTTTATGCTGTTATCATGGCATGCAAACATACCGCTCTTTACACCAACCCAGCGTCCTGCTTTTGCCTCTGTGGATTGTCAACACTTTTTCTATTTCCGTAAAAGTGAATCTCGCCCGCTCGTCCTTATCATTCTGCAGGCTGTACCCCTGATAACAATCCCAGTACACATTCATCTTCGTTCTCTCTGCGTCAATATGCTCACTATTTTCTACATCAAATCTGCGGTCATTGTGCTTTGCGTCATAGGTTCCATGCTTGCCTGACCGTCCATTGTGCCTAGTTGCTTTCATGCTAATCTTTCCTTTCTTTCCATAAAAAAAGACCAAGTAAATCTCTCTACTCAGTCTGTTTATCGTAACAATATTTAGTTCTTTTCCCGAAAGGAATTGCAACGAAGTTGCTTAATCTTGTGAAGCTTTGCTACAAGCAATACCCAGTACTTAGTGGCGAAACGCCACTAACTGGGCAATGGTTGCACCCTTGACCGGCTAAGGCGCTTCGCCCTTAACCCGAGCGGAGTCTTTCTCCTGCACCTTGCGTAAGGCTCTGCCTTTACAATCCAACAACCTGAAAGTTTCTTTTTCTTGATAAATGGGGATTAGTTTTCCTTTTTTCCAATCAG
>ERZ791879.773-NODE-773-length-20189-cov-7.873051_pt1 | contig 20189 bp, 13 predicted proteins | sample MGYA00510162_ERZ791879 | MGnify/ENA primary metagenome ERZ791879 (study PRJEB30046, sample SAMN00792113) | human gut metagenome | study: EMG produced TPA metagenomics assembly of the A metagenome-wide association study of gut microbiota in type 2... | reverse complement strand
TATCAAAAATTAGCCATAGGCTATTTTTTCATACCAAACTTTACACTATCCTTTTACCTTTAACTCATTTTTATTTAATTAATAAAATATAATTCTTTATATTGATATTTAAATACTACCCACTACAAACCTTCTATTAGCCCTTTATTTTAACTATTAACCTCTCTAAACTCTTTTGGTGTTAAACCTGTTTGCTTTTTAAAAGTCAATGAAAAATAATTAGTATCTTTATATCCAACTACATCTGCTATTTTTCCAACCTTCATTGTAGTAGTCTTTAATAACTCTTTAGCTTTTTCAATTTTTTTTCTTACAATATAATTATTACATCCTTCTCCAGTTGAATTCTTAAATAATCTTGAGAAATATGTAGGATTAACATATAGTCTTTCTGCTATATTGCATACAGATATTGACTTGTCCAAATTATCCTTTATATATCTTTTTGCCTCAATTATAATTTCTCTATTTTCTCCTTCTTCTAGACCATACATTTGAATAATAAAGTTTCTAATAACCTTTATAGCATCTTCTTTCTTTAGTCCTTGCAAAGATACTGCTAAAGAATTTATACTATCATCATTCTTACTTTCAAATTCAGAAATATAATCAAAGTATATTGTAGTTACTATATCAAAACAATATTTTCTGACTAATCCAATTGATAAATTATAGGAATCTATTAATTCGATAAACTTATCATATTCCTTTATTACTAAATCTAAATTATTAATATTTTCTGAAATAAATTGCTTTATATTATATATACTACAATTAAATTCTTTCATTTTTTTCTCATATTCACTGCTACTATTAATATCATTATTATTTATCTTCCTATATCCATCATTATACGAAATATCTATTTTTCTTATATTATTAACTATACTACCTAAAACATATTTTTGTTTTATATCATATTCTTCTTTTAAATACTGGATTAAAAATTTAATTTTATTTTTATAACTACTATCATTACGAATAAAAATTATAATAACAATATTTTTATTTATATCTTCAAATGTTATTCCATCATTATTACAATCAAATATTTCTATACAAACCTTCTTTATAGATAAGTTTAGTAACTTAAAGTGATTTTTCCATGATAAATTATCATCTAAAATTGGCGATAAAATCATAACTCTATATTTATATTCAATACATAAGTTATATTCACTTAATATCTTATTAATATCCTCATATGAACTTTTATTACAAATAATACTTTGCATAATACTTTCGAGCTTTATCTGTTCTTCTGTACCTTCTACTCTTAAAATCTTTTTTTGATTCTGAAGTTTTTCTCTCTCTTCATCTAATTCTTTTATTAAATTTCTAATAACATCTGTTAATTCATCTTCATCAATAGGCTTTAATAAAAAATCATTAACTTTCATTTTACAGCATTTTTGAGCATATTCAAAATTATCAAACCCTGTTAATACTATTATCTTTAACTCTGAATTAATATCATTAACTTCTTTAACTAATGATAATCCATCTTTTTCTGGCATACAAATATCAGTTATCATAATATCAAAATTATTACTTTTCATTATATTTATAGCATCATTTACTGATGATGCTGTAATAACTTCACTTACCCCTAATGACTTCCATGGTATTACATTTTTTATTCCATTTCTAATCATTTCTTCGTCATCTACGACAATTACCTTATACACTTATATCTACACTCCTTGGCAATGTAATATCTACTGTAGTTTGATTTTCTTTATTTCTTTTATAAAGTAAGCCATATTCTTTTCCAAAAATTATTTCTATCCTTCTATTTACATTTCTAATTCCATACCCACTATTTTCATCAAATATAGAAATAGAACTATTTATTTTATCTATATCTGCCTGAGTCATTATAATACCTGTATTACTTAATGAGATAATTATTCTATTATCATCACATATAATTTTCAGAAATATTTCACCCTTTAATCCATTTTTAACTTTTATTCCATGATATATTGCATTTTCTACTAATGGCTGCAAAGTCATCTTAGGTATTAAAATATTTTCATATTTTTTATCTACATCGACATTAAATTTAACAATATCACTATATCTCATATTTTGTATAATTAAATAATTTTCTACAAGTTTAATTTCATCTGATAATCTAATAAGACTTTTTCCTGAACTTAATGAAACTCTATAAAAATTAGCTAAAGCTTTTACCATTCTTGATGCTTTCTTACTTCCATCCCCTAGAGCCTGTAAATGAATACACTCTAATGTATTATATAAAAAATGTGGTTTTATCTGTGATTGAAGTCTATTTAATTCAATTTGTTTCATTTGCTTTTCTTCATTCTTTATTCTTTGCATAAGTAAATTTATTTCTTCAATCATTACATTAAATCCACGGGTAATTTGTCTAAATTCTGTGCCTTCATATTCATTTTTGATTCTAACATCTAGATTTCCTTTAGCAACATCACTCATTGAATTTACAATTACATCAATGGGCTCATAAAGCTTATTGATTACTCTATATAAAATAGCTAAAACAACTAATCCTATAATTGTTAATATTAATATAATAAATACTAGTGTAATATAAGTATCTTTAATTAAAAATACTCTTGGAACCTCGTTTACAATATACCAGTCCCAATGATCAATCTTCTTATAATTAATTATACTTTTACTTGTTTTTATCTCTCCTTCATTGCCTATAAAATCATTATATAAATAATAGATATCTCCTATATTAGAATTATTTTTATCTGAAATTACAACTCCATTATTGTTTATAATAAATTGATGGTAATTATCCTCACCTTCTATACTAGTATAAAAATCTTTTAAAGAATCAACTGCTATCCCAATTACTAAAAAGCCAATGATATCCTTTTCCGAATATTTACTTCCTATTGGTGTATAAATATTTATTACATTTTTATTTTTATAAAATATTTTTTTATCAATACTTATTTTAAAGTTATATAAGTTCATTTGTTCTGCATTATTGTAGCTTTTTAAAATTTCCTCTCTAAAGTCATTGTTTGTCCAAGTTTCTCCAACATATATTAATTGAGAATCATTAAACTTAATTAAAGAAATATAGTCAATAAAATTACTATTAGAATCTAGTGAATATCTAACCAAATTATATGCATCATTTGTTATTTCTAAATAGTTACCCTCTGAATCATGGTTATACATTATATAGTCTTTTACTCTTTGATCATAACTGATTAATAATGAAATATCCGAAAAATCTTCTAATTTATTAACTAACAATTTATTTACCATTTCGAATTGTCCCTTTATAAGTTCACTAGACTTATTAGTTATCTCATTTCCTGCTAACATTGAAATAGTAATAATAATGAATATATCAACTATTAAACTGATTGAAACTACAGATAAAATTATTTTTTTATTTAATTTCATTGAACTAAATCTTTTAATAGCCTTTTTCAAACCTCTAAGCATATATTTTATAAACCTTCCATTATATATTCTAAATATGTCATAAATCCTTGAACAAACAAATTTTATCCTTTAACTGCACCTGCCATCATACCTTTAATTAGTTTATCTTGCCCTATAGCAAATGCCACTAACATTGGTAACATAGATATAGTTAATACTGCCATAATCATAGGAACATTCATAGTATATTGACCTTGATATTCCCATAATGCCAAAGGTAAAGTTCTATTTTTAGTAGATTGTGTTAAAACAAGAGCAAAACTAAATTCATTCCAAATTGCAACTCCATTATATATCGCCAAAGTAACTAATCCCGGCTTTGATAACGGTAACATTACATTGTAAAAAATTTTATATTTATTACATCCATCAATTTCAGCAGCTTCTTCAAGTTCTTTAGGTATATTGGCCATAAAAGTAACTAGAATAAATACTGAAATTGGTAAGTTAAATGCTACATAAGGCCCTATTAATGCCCATATCTTATCATACATTCCTGTTTTTATTGTCATCATAAATATTGGTAATAATGTAACATGAATAGGAACTGACATACACGCCACTATTATACCATATATTGGCTTATTTAATTTAAATTTAAATCTTGATAATGGATATGCCGCACATGCACTTAATGATAATAAAATTACTAATGATACAATAAGTACTATTATGCTATTCTTAAAATATCCATATATATTTCCTTGAAATACTTCAATAAAATTTCCTAAATAAAGCTTTTGGGGTAAATCGAACACTCCTCCCATCATTAATTCAAATTGCTCTTTAAGGGCAGAAAATAACATAAACATAAACGGAATAAATGTAATAAGAAGCCAAATAACTGCTAAAATTCCAACCATAATACTGATTAATTTATTTTTTCCAGAAATCTTTTTTTTCATTACTTACTCATCTCCATTTTTATTTAATACTTTCATAGTAACTAAAGAAATTATTGTAATTAAAATAAACATTCCGCATGCAATTGTTGATCCATAGCCCATTCTTTGTGATAAAAAAGCATTTTTATACATATAAGTTGCCATTAACTCTGATGAAGAACCTGGACCTCCACCTGTCATAACATAAATTAAATCAAAATATTTTAGTGATCCAACCATAGATAATATCATTGCACTTTTAATAGATGGTTTCATCATTGGCAATGCTACCTTCCAGAAATATTGCCCTTTAGTTGCACCATCTATTATTGCTGCCTCATATACATCAGATGGTAAACTACTATATGCTGCTAAAAAATACACCATATAAAATGGGATAAACTGCCAACATATTGCTATTGAAATAGTAACAAGTGCGGTTTTAGGATTTCCTAATAAATCAATTGCTGGTCCTCCAAATAGTTTTGATAAACCTGATATTATACCTGAATTTGCATCTAATGCATATTTAAATAAATAACCTATTGCAACAGAAGACATTAACATAGGTATAAACCATATAATTTTAAATAAGTTCGCTTTCTTACCTTTAAAGTCCAAAAATGTTGCCAATGCCATTCCTACAGGTAATTGAATTACTATTGATAAAATCATAATAATTATATTATTAAAAAATGCCTTCCTAAAAGTAGAATCTAGTATTAACTCTTTCCAATTTTCAAATGCAATAAATGTTTTTCCAACAGTTATACCATTCCAATTATAAAAACTTGTCTTGAATGAATAAAATATTGGATATGCTATAAAAATAACTAAAAATAATAACGCAGGTAATAAAAAAATAATTGAAGCATTTCTTACTGATTTTTCTCTTTTTTTCTTTAAACTGACCTTATTAACTTCCATTATATATCCCCCTCTAAATTTTTATGGGTAAAACATTTTTATAAGTTTTACCCATGAACATCCTACATACATAAATTATTTATTATTACTATTCCTATAAGAATCCATTGCATTTTGTAACTCTTTATTTGCCTCTTCCGGTGTTATTGTTAACCCAAATATCTCCTGAGATGTAGATTTATGAATCTCTGCAACCTCTGCTGGCAATGATTGATCATACCATAATTGAACACCTGTCGCTTCATTAACTGTATCTAATATTTTTTGTGTCAATTCATCTTTAGCTTCAAAACTTTTTAATGGTATAATCTTACCGTAATCTTCACGTTCTTTTAGTGCTTTGTCATCTAATAGACTTTGAATTAACTTAAAAGCCCCTTCTTTATCTTTACAACTTTCAGAAATAGAATATAAATTATCTCCAATAGTACCAATACATAGCTTTTGATCCGCTGTAGAGCTTTCTAACTCAGGAAATGGAAAGAATCCAAGTTTATCTATAAAATCTGGGTTTTCTCCTATAACTGTACCACTAAACCAAGATCCCATTAAATCCATAGCCGCTTCACCTTTATATAGTAATTGCCTAGCCTGCCCACTATCATCATCCATTCCATTAAATCCTTCATTAAAATATCCAGCATTAACCCATTCTTGAATTTTATTTCCTGCATACTCAAAAGCTTCATTTTCAAAACTTCCACTACCTGATACAGCATCTTCAAATGGAGTCAATCCGCCATATCTTGTTGCTAAATACATGAAATACATTGAACCTGTCCACTTTGTTGAATTGGCAAGTGCAAATGGAGCAACTCCTTCTGATTTTAACTTTTCACAAATTATTTCTAAATCACTTATTGTCTTCGGTTCCTCTAAGCCATACTTTTCAAATACTTCTTTATTATAGAAAAATCCTGCAACTGACACATTTTCAACCGGTACCGCATATATTCTACCATTATAAGTACATTGTTGTATTCCCGCATCAATAAATTGATCTTTATAATTATCCTTTTCCATAAATTCAGTTATATCTGCACATTGACCTGCACTAACATAAGTAGCTAAATTCGCCCCTCCCCATTGAACATAAACATCTGGTGTTTGATTTGAGCTCATTGCTAATGATAATTTTTGTTTGTAAGAATCATTAGTCATATCCACTATTTCAACTTCGTATTGAGGATTTTCTTCCATAAATCTTCTAGCTGAATCATGAATAATATCTATAGCCTTTCCTGTTTGAATATGCCACAATGTTAACTTTGTCTTTTCTCCAGAAACTTCTGAACTTGAAGTACTTGAAGATGAGTTACTATTACATCCAACAAATATACTTGAAACCATTGCCATTGACAATAAAATAGCTGATACCCTTTTTAAAATTTTACTCATATACATCCCCCATTATAACGTTTACAATAAGTTCTTTTCTTATTTGTAAATCTTATTTATATATTAATTCTATCATCTTAAATTTTAAATATATATAGAAAAAAATGACTTTTATCTATACTTTTTTGACTTTTTTATTTTTTACATTCTTTAAAGAAAAAATATTGGCTTACTTTTATCCTTTACTCTATACAAAATTCATAAATCTTTCTTCCCATCCTGTAATAGAAATATTATCAGTATTTCTATTAACTAAATAATATTTCAATGCCTCAATCTCATACTCCGTAAGATTATTGACTAACTCCTCTATCTCATCTTCCCAAATACAATTATTCAAAATCTGTACCAGATCATCTAAACTTTTAACTTCATTATGAATTATCGTAACTTTATCTTTAGTAAACCTACAAGATATTATTTCATCTATTAATTCTCTTAACTTTTCATCATCCATACTTTGATTATCTACAAAAACATCTAAAACTTCATTTTCCTCTATTTTAAAGCTTAAAAATATATTTTCTAAATTATTATTTTTTATACCTTCTTCAATTCTTGGAAGTAAGCTTAAAGCTGTTGTTTTCATATATTCTATTTCATAACTTTTATTTATTTTTAAATCTTTACAAATATGATTGCATGATTCTATAATACTTTCTTTTATTTCTTCTATATTCTTCTCTCTAAAAATATCTAATAAAATTTTTCTTTCATAATTTGTTATTTCTAAATCAAATATATTAGCTTCTAATATATCAAGGCCAATAACATTAGTAAACACCGGTTCAAATATATTTATTAATAATCCCTCATAATCTTCACAATAGCTTTTTAAAACTTTTGTTATTTTTTCTTTATCAAAATTATTACAGAAATTATTTTCAAATAATAATCTTTTAAGATATTCATTTATAAAATCTATTCCTTGCAACTCTTCTGATACTGGATTTGAAAGCTGATAATCTATACTACAAGGTATTTCATGTGCAAAAAATCTAAAATCATAACTTTTAAGTCCTTTTCCTATCTCTATTACCGTATCTTTATATGAGATATTTTCTATGCCAACTGATTTTCTTATTACCTCTTCTAATAAAGCTCTTCCTTCCTTTATATCTTCTTCTATAGTATTCCAAGAATCCTTCCATATACCTTCTATATCTTCACTATCTAATAGGTCTATCTTACCTTTTGACTTTATCATTTCTTTCTTTAATAAAAAACAAATAGACTTCAAAAGTTCTTCTGCAATTTCAATTGGTACTGATGAGCTATCTCCCATAGTATATCTTTCAGTAACTCTCCCTAATAACTCCCAAAGTTTTATCTCCATTATTTCTTTTTCTTCAGCACTTATATTAACTAACTTTGAGTCATTTAAAATCTCTAAATATAAATTATTCTCTGCCATAGTATCTCCTTATATAACCTCTGTTATTTCCCTCTATTTAATCCATATCTAGTATCACGACATAACTCTTCAAGAGTTGTTCCACCTAAATATTCTATCGATCCTTGACATTGTTCATTAAAATATATTTTCATAAATTCTATTAACTCATCATCTGCTATTTGCTCCATAGCTTCTCCTTTAAAAAAATAAAAAATATCTTGTAGTTCTTCTAGTGTTTCTTCATAATTTTCTTGCATTATATATGGTGAATCACAAAAGGCTTCAATTAACTCTTTTAAGACTCCATCTCCAAATTCTACTCTTCCTGTTGCCTTTAAACTTTCAAATCTTTTATTAATTAAATTTTCAATTTGAGTATCAGATAAAGTAACTCCATATTTTATAGTCACTTCATTACATTTTTTGATATCCATTGCTAATTGTTTTTTCTTCATACTTTGTATAGCTAAAGTAAAATTTTCACTCATTACTATCACCTCTAGTATAGCTTACTACTGTTATTAAATTAGTACTAGACTTGAAAATTTTGTGATTTTATGGTATTATAATAATATAGTAAAAGTGCTATAAAGCTTGATGTTTTCAAGACTTATAGCACTTTTATTTTTTTTAGTAATAACCTAAAATATTCTATAAAAAAAGAACCTAATCTAATTATATATCGGTTCTTTTTTATCTATTAAATTATTCAATAATAAAGCTATTCTTACCATTTTTCTTTACCTTATAAAGAAGCTTGTCTACTTCTTCATAGTTATATAAATAATCTTTACTTAAATCTAGCTTTTTAATCCCTACACTTATAGAAAGCTTTGGATTAAGATTTATATTATTTAACATATTAAAAATATCACTAAATATATCTTTAACAAACTCACTACTATTTCCATCACAATTATCTTCAATTAAAGCAGCAAATTCATCTCCACCTATTCTAAAGAAAGTTGCATTAGGTGTTTCTTTAAGAACACTAGCAAGCATATTTAAATAATTATCTCCTTTTAAATGTCCATACTTATTATTTAAACTTCTTAAATTATCTAAATCAATTAAAGCTAAAAAGAAATTCTTTTTTTCAGTATATATTTCATCAATAAACTTCATAAATTTATTTCTATTATATAAACCAGTTAAGGAATCAGTTTCAGAAATAGTGATAGCATTTACCTCATCTGTTATATCACGTGCTATACAAAGTAAACCATTATCAATTCTTTCTTTAGATACTCTAAAATATCTATCTCCCATAGTTTCAATTCCATAATAATGGCCTTCTTTTAATGTTTTCATATCACCAACTAAACATTGTTCGTATAGTACTTTAGAAAATACCTTCTCATTCACTAAATCCACATCACTTTTTTCAATTATGTAATCGGGCCTTTCAGAAATGAAATCAGCAAAACTTTTGTTTACATATTCATATTTTAATGATTTATTTTTAAAGAACATAATATCCTTAGATTTATTAGCTAATTTAGTTAAGAAAGATAACTTGTAGTAAGTATTTGAAATATCTTCTATCTCTAAACTTATATATTTATCTAAATGTATAGATATAGTAATGGCAACCTTTAAGTTTAAATTATTTTTCTTAATTTCAAAATCGTACATTTTTTTACTTTTCTTTGATTGAATAACTTCTGAAATTGCTTTGTTTAAAGTACAATCATCACAGTATTTCCCAATTGAGCATGTTGTTTTTTCTTTTCTTGAAAAATAACAGTTAATGTAGTTTCCAATAAGCTCATTTGTATTAGCTCCCAAATAATCGCTTATTATCTTATTAACATATAAAACTTTTCTATTCTTATCTAATAATATAAATCCAGATTGTGAATTTTCAATTATACTAAGTAATAAAGAATATTCCATGTCCCCAACACCCCCTATCTATTTTATAATGTCAAAAGAAATTAATAATTTCGATACTATTATATAGATTTTTTTACATAATGATAATTTTAACAAATATTTAACATAATTTCTATAGAAAATCTCCAAAAATCAAATGAAATTGTTACCATTCATAGTATTGTTTCTAATTCTTATTATATATTATACTTTTACAATTAGTAGTTTGATACTTATTTTCTATCTAATGCCTATTTCTTTTTCTTCTTATACTTCTACTAAAATCATTTTTTCTTCTATTACCTCTAAATATAGGCTTATACATTCCACTCCTAGCTTCATGCAACATTTCCTTACAACTTCTACATCTTTCACTTGGATAATCCCAAGATAATTTTTTCCCACAGTTAATACAAACTCTTTCATGATCTAAAAGATTGGTTAATAAAAGTTCATTTATTTTATTTGCTGTCTCTTCCTTCTCATATGATATATATCTATTATTTATCATCATATTAAAATTCTTTCCAAAAGAATAGTTTAATTCTAATGATTTATAATAACTTTCAAGCTCATCAAGCTCTTTCTTTGAACTTACACTCTTCTTAAGAACAGGCTTCTTTAAATTTACTGTACCTGCACTATACATCTTACAATACTCTTCCCATAAAGCTTCTACTGCCTTATTATTTTCCTCAAAAGGAATTGTGGCCATTTTTAAAAGATCTTCTTTAGATGCATTTATATTAAGCTTCTTTAATCTATTTAAAAGAAAAATTATTCTTGTAACATCTGTTTTTTCATAATATCCTTTGATAGACATTACACTCCATGTTTTTAAAGCATCTATAATATCTATATTTATATCAATAAGTGAATCTGGTATTCCTATAAAACATTTTTCAATTTTCTTTGTCTGTGCAGTTAATGCATTCTTTATTAAGTTGCTATCACTCATAGTTGCAACGTATCCCTTATTATAAATACCTTTACGTCCTGCTCTTCCTGCTATTTGCTTTATTTCAGAAACATTTAATTTTCTTAAAGACACGCCATCATATTTTCTTGTTTCTAAAAACACAATACGTTTTATAGGAAGATTAACTCCCATTCCAATAGCATCTGTACATACTATTACTTCTGTTTCACCATCTAAAAATCTTTCAAATTGCTTTTTTCTTGTTGAGTATGGAAGTGAGCCATAAATTATACTTGTTTTTATATTATTGTTAAGAAGCTGTGCTGAAACTGCAAGTGCCTTCTTTTTGCCAAAAACAACTAACGCATCCCCTGGTTTAACATCTTTATTTAAATCAAACTTCTTATCCTCAAATATTAACTTTGTATCTCTTTTATGTTCTACAATTTCATATGTGTCATTACAATCTTTTATTAACTTAATTATTACATCCTTTGCTTCTGGTGCCATACATATATGAATTTCTGGTGCCATTACCCCTATTATAGCTCTTGTCCATGCCCAACCTCTTTGTTTATCAGCAATCATTTGAGCTTCATCTATAACACATACATCATAAGGAGTGCCAAGTTGCAACTTTTCAATAGTTGATGAAACATGACCTGCATATGTAATAATATCCTCTTCTTCTCCTGTTAATAATGAACAAGGTATGTTTTGAGAATTAAGCTTATCTTGAATTTCAAGTGCTAATAATCTTAATGGAGCTAAGTAAACCCCAGAATCTGCTTCCATAAGTCTTTCAATACTTGAATATGTCTTTCCTGTGTTAGTTTCACCAACATGAAGATAGAAATGTCTTTTCATATCTCTTGTTTCTTTATATTCATATATTGGATTATCTAAAATTATCTCTTGAATTTCATCTTTTGCTTTATTTTTAATATACATGTTTTCTGATGTCCAAACTAAACCTTTTATACATATCCATGAAATACATTCTTTAAAATCTAACATTTCATCAATAGATGGTGCTTTTTCATTTTCTTTTAAGTATTCATTATAAAGAATATTTTCAACTACAGCAATTCTTTTTATTATTTCATTTATTTTATCTTCCTTAGATATAAGATTTCTTCTAAAGCCTGGTAAATTAACACTTTTATAATATCCAAAGACCATATTTCTAGCATCTTCTAAAAATAAATTCATATGTTCCTTTGTCTTATAAATATTCACATTAATAAGATTATCTAATCTTTTATCAATTGAATTAACAACCTTAACTTTAAGTCTATTTATTCCCTTTGTAGATGCACTTGCCTCTTCACTACTTTTAATCATAAGCTGTATTAATTTTTCTTCATCATTACTATTATCTGCTTCTACAACTTCTGTATAGCAATCATTAACAACTCCTAATGCTGCACAACCTTTATCATAAATATCTAATAAAAGTTTTTCTTCTAAGGTCACTACCTTAACTGCAACTGAAGTTCCCCATCTGCTTTTAAATCCATTTCCTATTTCAACTTTTATTTTTTCTTCTATACTTCTCTTTTTATCTTCACTTAACTCCTCTAAATCCAGGTCGTAATATACCTTACCATCCCTAGTTCTCTTGTACCACCTAACACTGTTCCATAGAAATTCTTCAGTATATCTACTTTTAAACCTTTTATATAATTCGCCCTTTTTCTGCTCCATTACTTTTTCTACTTTTTCGTATAAAACAGTGGCAATATCCTTTGGCTCATACTTAAATACAGGTTTATCATTATTTATACTTTCATCATCTTCTAAGTCTTCAATATATGAACCTTCCCATGATAATTCATATATAAAATCTTTCACATAAGTATAATCATAAATATTAAATGGTCCATTATCCTTTAATTCAACTTTAGAATTTATATCATACTTATTGTAATTTGAATCATCTATTTTAACTTTACTAACTTCTTTTATGTATTTAACAATTTCTTTAATTGTTTCATTAATAAATTCATTATCTATGTATTTAGCTATTTCATTTTTTGTTTCTTTTCTTAAGGTACACTTAATTGAACCCATCCCATCACTTCTTTCTAAAAATATTTAATTTAAAGTAGTTTTTATATTTCAACTCATTTCTTGTCTCATTATAGCATAGATAATATTTTTAAAAGCAATTATTTAAATATAACATTAGATTTTGATAAAATATTCACTTTAGTTAAAAATAAATTTAATTAAAAAATTTGCAGTATAAGGGAAGAGTAAATAGATTATTTGGATAATAATCTATCTACTCTTCCCTCTTTTTTTAATAAAAAGTGCCTTTACAACACACTCCTAAAACATGGAATATCATCAACCTCTTCTAAATCATCATTAATAATAATAAGCTCATTTCCATCAGTAACAATTCCGTATCTAACCGTATCATAATTACTCATATATTCTTTAAGATAAATTACCGCTCTTTCAGTACCTTCCCCTAATCTATTAGTTTTAATAAATATAAATGGCACCTTATCTCTATTATCATAAGTATAAACAACAACATCTATCTTTTCAGCCTTAGTTTCAATATTAACCTTAACTTCAACATCTATTAATTCTTTTGGATAACCATATCTATTTATAAGTTCATCAATAATCCATTGTCTTGTAATTTCTTCACTTTTATAAATATCATAAATTTTATAAGCAAATAAATACTCATCAATATTAATTCTATGTAACTTTCTAAAATTACTTTTTGAATTAATCCTTAAATATTTACAACTTATATCTTTAATAAACTTAGAAGGATTTCCATCACTAGTTAAAAATAATTGCTCTGTAGCTCTAGTCATTCCTACATACAATAATCTTCTATCCATAGATTCCATAAAATCCACATCTTCAAATTCATTTTCAAAAGATTTTAATGGCATATATTTATCATTAAGTCCTACTATCATAACAACCTTAAATTCTAAACCTTTAACAAAATGCATAGTAAGTAATTTAACACAATCATCACTAAAATCTAACTCTTCATTATTTTCAATTTCTTTATAAGGAATATTATTTTTCTCTAAATAATTTTTTATTTCTTTTAATTGATTTTTAAACCTACTTATAATTGCAATGTCTTTATAATTATATTTTTCCTTTAATTCATCATTTATTATTTTAGTAACATATTCAGCTTCTAATATCTTATTTTTAAACCCTCTATATACAGGATAAACTCCCTGCTTATCAATTAATGATGGCTTTACAAAGTTATCTTCCTCAATAATATTTTTATCATCTGCAATTAAACTATATGCTGCATATGCTATTTGAATTGTTGTTCTATAACTCTTTGATAATGATGTAGACTTACCTGTCATATCCAAGCCTATACTTGTAAAACTTCTTCCTTTTACTAACCATGCCTCTGGATAAATACTTTGTGCTGTATCTGAAACAAAGAGCATACTAGAATAACTTCTATTCATGTATAATGTTTTAATAAACTCTAATTGTACTCGTGTTAAATCCTGTGTTTCATCAACTATAATATGAGTATATTTCTCTTCTACTTGCTTTTGTGCTTGCCTTAATGCTATTAATGAAATATCCTGTACATCTACTAACTTATCTTTTTTTAGATTTTCATTATACTGAAGCATAACTTCAAAAATAGCCTGTCTTATCTGAGAATTCTTTCTTAATTTATGTGGTGATTCTATATTGTTATTTGATATCCTTCCTATTCTATCAATATTTTGATACTCTTCAATATCTGTATAATTACATGATTTCATCCACCTAATTTCTTCTTTAATAAATGTTATGTTCTTTTCATCTAATACATTTATTTTTTTATAATTTTCTCTTACTTTAATAATTGCATCTAATAGAGCCTTGGTAACTTGCTTATCATTAGCAATTTTTAATTTTTCATTTTTCGTATTTAAAATAAAATATTTAAACATTATATTATCAATAGTTTCTATATATAGCTTGTCCTTATCTCCACTTTCGTATATTCCTAATGATAATTGTTCTTCTTTTTTATTTTTTTCTATTTCTTCATATATATATTTGACATAATTAATTAATGATTTGTTATATGTAATAACAAGTACTTTATCATTTTTTTCATAGCAATAATCTTTTAATAAGAATGGTATTTTATGTACTGCTACTGTAGTTTTTCCTGAGCCTGCAACCCCTTTAACTAGTACATGCCCCTTTGGCTTATTTTCAATTATTCTTCTTTGTTCATCATTCAACCTCATTATTTTTTCTCATTTCCCCTTTTATTTTCTTTATAGTGTAATTATACCATATTTTGTATATTGTTTTTCATTTTAATAATTCTAAAATAAATAACAGATTATGAGCTTTACTGATATTAAATCTAAAAATATTCCTTATGACTCTAAATAAAGTTAAATTAAATAAGCTATAGAAATATTTACTTTATCATAAACATTTCTATAGCCTTATTAAAATATGAAATTTATTTTTGCTTTTCCTTTTTCTTATAAATACTTATACCTGTTACCACAGATACAGCTCCTAATACTGCTACTAATCCACTTCCTACAAGAGCACCAGTTTGAGGTAACTTAGAGCTAGATGGTTTCTTTGAAGAATTTGATGTATTCTCTCCATTATTTGTTCCTGAACTTTCTGTAGAATCTGATACTGAATCATTATTACTATTATCTTCATTGCTGTCACCAGCTACTGTATCATCAGAAACTTTTTCATTTAATATTTCTACTACTTCATCAGCATTACCATATGCAACGCCCCCTGTTAATATAGATACTGATGACAATCTTTTATCTTCAATTTTTTCATCACCTACATATACTTCTACTACATTGCTATTGGCAATTACTTTTAAAGTTTTATCTTCCTTTTCAATTAAGAAGTATGGATTTTCTGTGTCATCTGTATTAACTCTAAATGTTGCACCTTCAGCTTCTACTTTACCTTTTATATCTTGATATAAAATTTCACTTGCAGAATCTAAATTTAATCCTAAATTACTTGCTATATATTGAGGTAATTCTGTATTATCAACTGTACCTCTTAGCTTTTCAACTCCTGCAGGAGCATAAACACCTAAATAAACATCTCCACCTGTATGTCCGCCAGTAGTATATCCAAGCTTCGCACGAATTTTCATTACTTCATTTATTTGACCATTCTTTGCATATTCAAGCTCTTCATCAGTAATATCTGTATAACCATAGTATTCTTTTATCAACCCTTTAATTTCTTCATCAGACTTTCCTTCTGCTAAAGAAGTAAACTTTTCTGCACTTAATTTGAAATCTTTCATTTGCATTATTGACTCTTCAAAAGTTAAATCATCATACCCACTTGTTGTACTTTCATTACCTATACTAAATCCACTATTAGCATGATCTGTTGTGACTACAACAAGAGTATCTTGATTTTCTTTTGCATAGTCTAATGCAACTTGAACCGCCTCGTCAAAAGCCAAAATATCTCCAATTGCTCCTGCTGGATCATTTGCATGAGCTGCCCAGTCGATTTTACTTCCTTCTATCATTAAAAAGAATCCCTCTTCATCTTTTTCTAAGACTTCAATAGCTTTCTCTGTCATTTCTGCTAAGCTAGGTTCTTCCTCACTTCCTTCAGCAACTCTATCAAAATCATATGCTAAGTCTTTTTCTGCAAATAAGCCCCAAATCTTATCGGAAATGCTTTCATTCATTTCTGATTTAGTTGTAACGTAATCATATCCTAAAGACTTTATCTCTTCTGTTAAATCTTTACCATCATTTCTTTTTCCGCCACCACTAGATTCAAAGAATAAGCTTCCTCCACCTAATACAACCTCTATATCTTTATATAATTGTTGTTTCATAATAGAATTGTAATCTTGTCTATTTTCAACATGGGCTGAAAAAGCTGCTGGTGTTGCATGAGTTATTTCGGAGGTAGCAATTATACCTGTAGATAATCCATTTAATTCTGCAACCTCTAATATTGTAGCTTGTGGCGTTCCTTCCGCATTTAATCCTACAACACCTGGATTAGTTTTATATCCTGTTGATAATGCTGTTCCTGCTGGAGCTGAATCTGTAATTGGCCCATTTGCCCATGCAGTTTTAACAAATCCACTTCTAATACTATCCATAGCTAATTTATCATTACCTAAAGTTCCATCTTGAATGTCCTTATAATATTTTGCTGCAGTAAGTATTCCATCACTCATTCCATCTGCAATTAAGTAAATAACATTTTTAACCTTTTTCTCATCTGCCCTAGTAGTAAGAGGATTAATTGATCCAAATATAAGTGTACATCCTAATATTAAGACTGTTGCTTTTGAAATTAATGTATTTCTAGTTTTCTTTGAAATCATTAGTTTTCCCCTCCTACTTCTTCAATATCTTCTTTTATTGTATCTTGATTATATACTGCAGTTTCCTCTTGAATCTCATTTACTTCTTCTGAATTAATATCAGTAATTACTTCTTCTATTATATCTACTATATTTTCTTCTACTTTTTCCTCAATATCTTTAGAATTAGTATTTTCTTTTAAATTTGAAACTATATCTATTAACTCTTGTGGTATAAAATATTTGCCATTTATATATGGAACTACAGTTTTTAATTCCTTTTCTTCTCCATTAATTCTGTAATTATTAGTATATAAATCTACTTCAATAACATTCCCTAATCTTTCTATAGTAAGCTTTGGAGAATATTTAATAGTTTCATCTATAGAAGCTTTAGTTCCTTCTATTTTATTTAGTATAACTTCACCATCTTGATAAATTTCCTTTGTATAAGAACTCAATATTTCTTCTCCAAATAAAACTCTTTGCATATATTTATTTACTTCTGTATTATCGACAACACCTTCTAAAAGTTCTATATCAGATGGTGCATATACTCCAAGATAAATTTGCTCTCCTGTGTGTCCCCCAGTTGTATATCCAATTCCAACTCTTCTTGCTATGACTTCTCTTATTCCTACTTGTCTTCCTTCCCCTTGCTCACCCTTTACTATAGCTAATTCTTCATCATTTAAATCTATTCCATAGTATTTTTTAGCTATTGCTTTTATTTCATCATTACTTTTACCTGATGCTATTTCATTAAATCTCTCTTCAGTGATTGTTGCATTTTTTAATAAGTCGGTAGTATTTTCATATGTTGCTTTATCATATGATTCAATATTTTCATTATAATAGCTACTTCCAATGGTTATACCACTATTACCATGGTCTGTTGTTACTACTACAACTGTATTTCCATCAGTTTTTGCAAATTCAATAGCTGCTTTAACAGCTTCATCAAATGCTAATATATCTGATACTATTCCTACAGTGTTGTTAGCATGAGCAGCCCAGTCAACTTTACTACCTTCTACCATTAAGAAAAATCCATCTTCATCTTTATTTAATACTTCAATAGCTTTATTAGTCATTTCTGCTAATGAAGGCTGAACATTATCATTATCACTTTGTCTATCAAAATCATATTTTAAATCTGCATCTGCAAAGCTTCCCCATAATTTATCACCATCATAACTTGTTAATTGGTCTTTTGTAGTGATAAAATCAAAGCCTTCTTCTTTAATATTATTTACTTGTTCTTCATAGTAAGATTCAAATTCGTCGCTTGAAACTTCTGATGAAAATCCACTTGCCTTATTAAATCCACCACCTAAAACAACTTCCATATCTTGATTTATTTGTTGTTGTAATATTTGATTATAATACTTTCTATTGTTAGTATGTGCTGTAAAATCACCTGGTGTTGCATGAGTTATTTCACTAGTTGCTACTATACCTGTGGCTTTTCCAACACTTTCTGCCCCCTCTAAAATACTAGCCATTGGAGTATCATTAACTGATGTTCCAATATATTTATTATTAGTTTTTTCACCAGCTGCATATACAGTTCCCCCTGGTGCGGAATCAGTTATTGGTCCATTTGCCCAACTTGTAATTACACTCCCTACAGATATCTCATCCATAGCTAAACTATCACCCTTTGTATGTCTTGCTAATGTAATAGCCTCAGTACTCATTCCATCAGCTATAAGCATAATTACATTTTTAGTTTTCCCTCTCTCATTTGCATAAGCTACATCACTTTTGGATGAATGTATATTAGTAGTAACCCCTGCTACTACTAAAAAAGCAGCTATTATACCCCTTATTCTTTTACTCATTAACTTATCCTCCCTATGTATATTTACATATATTACATAATTTACTATAAATGAGCTTCTTTAAATTGATATTAAGATCTTGCTAACTATTGTTAAAGCACTGTTAACAATATATGGGTGTTCCTCCGGGAACATCCTTTTTATGGATGCTCCCCGGAGGAACACCCATTTTTTTACATCTACTGTTGTACTTTTACCCTTCCTTTAATCAATTTTCTTTTAATATTATTTTCTACAATATCTATAAAGCTATGCCTAACTCCTATTCTTAAAACATTAATATATTTAAAATAAACCTTATATTTATTAATTTTTTATTTTTAATGATTTTATTTTAAAAATTATAAAATTTGATAAAAATTAATTTTTATTAAATTCAATCTTTAATTTTCTCACTGTGAGTTAATTATTCTCATTCTTATGACTTTGACTTTCTTTGACCTTAATCATATAATATAAATATACAAAGAAATAAAAAATATCTATTAATTAGTTAAAGGAAATTCCTCCCCACTATTATTCTAGGAGTAATCTAATTTAACTTGATTAAAATCTAAAAATTCATTTAAAGGAGGTCTTTGTATGTTCGGTTTAGTACCTTTCAAATTTAATAATGGAGAAAATAACAGAGGATTAAGCATTAATGACATGTTCAATGATTTCTTTAATGATGACATGTTATCAGCTTTTAATTCAAATGGAAGCTTTAAAACTGATATAAAGGAAACACCTGAAGGATATATTGTTCATGCTGAATTACCAGGAGTTAAAAAAGAAGATATAAATATTGATTATAATAATAACTATTTAACTATTTCTGCAAATCGCAATTATGAAAATGAAGAAAAGAAGGATAACTATATTAAACGTGAAAGAAGTTATGGAGCAGTTTCTAGAGGCTTCTATATAAGTAACGTCGATAGAAGTTTAATTAAAGCTAAATTTGATAATGGCGTTTTAAGTATTGAGTTACCTAAAAAAGAATTAACTGCAAATAATGATAGCAGAATTTTAATTGAATAAATTATTATTACTCCTAAAAGAAGGTGTTATAATAAATTTTAAAATAAAGCAGCTACAAAATGATATGCTCCCTTTATAGTAGACAGTTAAAATAATAAAACTGTCATTACTATAG
>ERZ791879.770-NODE-770-length-20344-cov-3.074868_pt1 | contig 20344 bp, 18 predicted proteins | sample MGYA00510162_ERZ791879 | MGnify/ENA primary metagenome ERZ791879 (study PRJEB30046, sample SAMN00792113) | human gut metagenome | study: EMG produced TPA metagenomics assembly of the A metagenome-wide association study of gut microbiota in type 2... | reverse complement strand
ATCAACAGCGCCGGGGATTTGGGGCCGATGATCTTCGGCACCGGCGAGCGACTGCTGCTGCCGTTTGGCCTGCACCATATGCTGACGATCCCGATGAACTATACTTCCTTTGGCGGAACCTACACCATTGCGACCGGTATCAATGCCGGAACCCAGGTGTTTGGCCAGGACCCGCTGTGGCTGGCATGGGCAACTGACCTGATCAACTACAAGAATGCCGGTGATATGGCAGCGTACCAGAACCTGCTTACCACCGTGACCCCGGCCCGCTTCAAGGTTGGCCAGATGATCGGCGCCACCGGCCTGCTTCTTGGAATCGCCCTGGCGATGTACCGCAGAGTCGATGCGGATAAACGGCAGAATTACCGTTCCATGTTTGTTTCCACGATTTTAGCAGTATTCCTGACTGGTGTTACGGAGCCGCTGGAATTTATGTTTATGTTCTGCGCACTGCCGCTGTATGTGGTTTACGCAGTACTGCAGGGATGCGCTTTTGCTATGGCCGGTGTGATCCACCTGCGTCTCCATTCCTTTGGAAACCTGGAATTTTTCACCCGTATCCCGATGTCCATCAAGGCTGGTCTGGGCGGTGACCTGATCAACTTTGTAATCTGCGTTGTGGTATTTTTCGTGATCGGCTACTTTGTTGCATATTTCATGATCGGAAAATTCCAGTTCGCAACCCCGGGACGTCTCGGAAACTATACCGATGAAGGTGCAGCCGACGATGGCGCAAAGTCTGCAGGTGGTAGTGGAAATAAGCAGGCGGATGGAAATACAGCCGGAACGCTGCCGGAAAATGGAAACGGAGCTGGAAATAACAGCGGTGCCAATGGCACTGGGGCAGCAAGTGGCAGCCAGGCCGAGCGCATCATTGCACTTCTTGGCGGAAGAGAGAACATTGTTCTGGTCGATGCCTGCATGACCCGCCTCAGAGTTACGGTAAACGATCTGGATAAGGTTGCCGAGCTTCCGGAGTGGAAGAAGGAAGGCGCATTGGGACTGATCAAAAAAGATCAGGGAATCCAGGCTGTTTACGGACCGAAGGCCGATGTCTTAAAGTCGGATATTAATGATATTCTGTGATACCAGGGTCGAAAGGTCAAAAATCCGATGCAAGAGGATTTTTGAACCAAATTCTGTAAGAAAAAGAGGAAACATGCATGAAACTGATCACACTCAACACGCACAGTCTGCTCGAGGAGCACTATGAGGAAAAATTACGTGCCTTCGCAGACTTGATCTGCAAAGAACGCCCGGATATCCTGGCTATGCAGGAGGTCAATCAGCTGGCCAGCGAAGAGATCCTGCCGGATGAGACGATCCCGGGATTTGTGCGCTGCAGCGGCTTTTCCCTTCCACTTCGGAAGGGAAACCATGCGGCGCGGCTGGCGGGGCTGCTTTCGGCGCGCGGCCTTTCGTATTCCTGGACCTGGATCTCGGCAAAGCTGGGCTATGACCGTTATGACGAGGGTATGGCATTGTTTAGCTTAAAAGCGATCGCGGATACCGATCAGTTTCAGATTAGCCGGTCTTCGGATTACCATTACTGGAAGACCCGCCGGGTGCTTGGCATCCGCACAAAAGAGGATCCGGATACCTGGTTTTACACGGTCCATATGGGCTGGTGGGAAGATGAGGAAGACCCGTTTGCCGGGCAGTGGGAAACCTTAAACCGGAAGCTCCGGGAACAGGGAAGACTGTCCGGAACCGGAAGAGTCTGGCTTCTTGGTGATTTTAACAGTCCGTCCGCAGTCGCAGGTGAGGGCTACAGCCTGATCCGGCAGAGCGGCTGGCTGGACAGCTATCGTCTGGCACAGAAAAAAGACGATGGCGCAACCGTGGATCATGTGATCGATGGCTGGAGGGAGCGGATGGCAGAAGGGGAGAGCTGCCGTCTGGATTATATTTTCAGCAGCCGTCCGGAAGCAGTCGCACAGAGCCGTGTGATCTGCAACGGGACATTTTATCCGGTTGTGTCAGACCATTTTGGAGTTATGGCAGAGATATTATAAGGGAGTATTTTCGATATGAACAGATCAGCAGGAGTTTTACTGCCGCTTAGCAGTCTGCCGTCCGAGTACGGCATTGGATGTTTTTCAAAAAGCGCTTATGAATTTGTGGACTGGTTAAAGGAAGCCGGACAGAGCTACTGGCAGATCCTTCCGCTCGGACCGACCAGCTACGGGGATTCGCCGTATCAGTCCTTTTCTACGTTTGCGGGAAATCCGTATTTTATCAGTCTGGAGACCCTGATCGAGGAAGGCGTTCTCACAAAAGAGGAATGCGATGCCGTCGATTTCGGGAAGAAAGAGCGGGATATTGATTATGAAAAGCTGTATCGGGGCCGTTACCCGCTGCTTCGGAAAGCGTATGAGCGCAGCCACATCCACGAAAATCCGGATTACCAGAAATTCGTGGCAGAAAACAGCTGGTGGCTTTCGGACTACGCGCTTTTCATGGCAGTGAAGGACCGGTTCGATGGCGTGGAATGGACCAAATGGGCAGAGGATATCCGCCTGCGCTGGGGCAATGCCATGGACTATTACCGCAGGGAGCTGTATTTTGACATTGAGTTCCAGCAGTATCTGCAGTATCAGTTTTACCGTCAGTGGAACCAGTTAAAGACTTATGCCAATCAGCGCGGAATCCAGCTGATCGGCGACATTCCGATCTACGTTTCCATGGACAGTGCCGATGCCTGGGCGCATCCGGAGCTGTTCCAGTTAGACAGCGAAAATGTGCCGCTGGCTGTGGCAGGCTGCCCGCCGGATGGCTTTTCAGCCGATGGACAGCTCTGGGGAAATCCGCTTTACCGCTGGGAGTATCACCGGGAGACGGGGTATCAGTGGTGGATCTCCAGACTGGCACACTGCTTCCGGCTGTATGATGTGGTGCGGATCGATCATTTCCGTGGCTTTGATGAATACTATTCGATCCCTTACGGAGAAACCTCCGCGATCCATGGGCACTGGGAAAAGGGACCGGGCATCGACCTTTTCCGCAAGGTGGAGCAGGCCCTTGGCTGGAAGCAGGTCATTGCGGAGGATCTGGGTTATGTGACCGATTCCGTGCGCAGGCTGGTGCAGGAGAGCGGTTTTCCGGGCATGAAGGTGCTGGAGTTTGCATTTGATTCCAGAGATTCCGGCTGTGCCAACGACTATCTGCCGCACAACTATCCGGAAAATTCCGTGGCCTATACCGGAACCCATGACAATGAGACGCTTGCCGGATGGTGGAAGAGCATCACTCCGGCTGAGCAGAAGATGGCGCGGGATTATCTCTGCGACCAGTACACGCCGCAGTCGAAGCTTGGAAAATCGTTCATCAGTCTGATCCTGAGAAGCCGTGCGGCACTCTGCGTGATCCCGGTCCAGGACTATATGGGACTCGACAACCGCAGCCGCATCAATAAGCCGTCCACCGTGGGAACGAACTGGAGATGGCGCCTTGGGAAAAATGACCTGACGGAAGACCTAAAGGACGAGATCCGTGGCATGACACTGCGCTACGGCAGAATGAACTGGGGTTGAAAAAGAAATAAAAAGCCTGTATAATTAGCAACAGTGCAGCCAGGAGACATTTTTATTTGCCAATGCGTAAACAAAAATTTTGAACTGCTGCAGTTCAGGCCGCGATCAGGCGGCTGAAAAATAGAAAGACAGGCGGAGCCGTATGGCTGAATATCCGTGAACAGGAACGAATATACAGTATGGCCGCGGACAGGAGAGTAGCGAAATGAGTGAAGCAAAGGACAGACTGCTTGCGCAGATGAAAGACCCAGAGGGCGCAGTTTACGCACTGATATCTGGATTTACAAAAGAACCATATGTGGAATGTGACAAGGAAACCTACGATGACAAGGTATTTATCTATCTGTCTGAGGATGCGGCAAAGGCAAAAGCAGAAGAGTTAAAAGAAGAAAAGATTCCGGTGGGAGCTGCAACGATTCTTGCAAACCATATGCTGTTATTTTTTACAAACCTTTACACGATGGGTGTCAATGCGCTGGAAATCTATTACGATGACCAGAAAGAGCTGGTCCAGATCGACGAATTTGCAAAGCGCAGAGAAAACCCGCAGCTGGAAGAGGGCAAAAAGTGGATCGAGAATCCACAGCTTCATCTGACTGCCCTGTATTTTGCGCAGGAGGTCCGCAGACCGAAGGAGCTTCAGGACCCGAAGCGTATGGCAGAGCTTCAGGAGGAGATGGCAGCTGACTTCCTGAAGAGCGAATTCATCTTTGCCCTGCAGCAGGACGGCAAGGGAACCCCGCTTGTCAAGCTGAATACCGGTGACAAATACCAGCTGGTATTTACCGATGCAGTGGAATTCAGCCGTTTTAACCGCAACAATGCGTTCAAGCCGGTGATCGTAGGCGCTGCCCAGCTTCCGAAGGTATTGGACAAAGAGGCAAAGGGCGTTGTTTTAAATATCATGGGTGTCAACCTTCCGCTGGCAGTGAACCGTCCGGTTCCGGCTCCGGCCGATCCGGCAGCCCGTGCACAGGCAGCATCCGACCAGGCAATCGCACAGGCAGCTTCCGCAGCGCTTCAGAGACAGGCCGCAGAGAAGAAGAACAATTAACAACTTGTTAAGATTTGTGAAAATTGGAAAAAAGCATAGCGGTTTCTGGAAAAATCTGCTATGCTTCCTTTATAAGAGAAAGGGAGTAGCTGACAGGCTGCCAGCCATGGCAGATGTTTGCAGAACCGTCAGTACGGTTTCGAAGATACGAAACCCGGTTAGTGACTAAGCAGCGAGACTTTCACCGTATAACCAGAACAGGTGCGGTGGGGGCCTCGTTTTTTATATGATAGGAAATTGCGTCCTATCATATAAAAATGCTCCGCGAGGAAGCGCACTCGGCGCAAAGGTAGATGGTTGCTGAAGCAACCGCGCCTCGGCGCGAGAATGTGCCAAGGCACATTCTTTTTTGTTTTCTATTTACAGACCCCACCGACCGGAAAAAGAGGAGGAACGACTATGAAAATGATCATGGAATTGTTATTGCTTGCAGGTGGATTTTTTATGCTCGTGAGGGGAGCGGACTGGTTTGTGGATGGAAGCTCGGGAATTGCAGACCGTTTCGGGGTACCGCAGCTGGTGATCGGTCTGACGATCGTTGCCATGGGAACCAGCGCGCCGGAAGCAGCGGTTAGCACTACGGCAGCGCTGAAGGGGAATGCGGAGATCACCATTGGAAATATTGTGGGGAGTAATATTTTAAATATTCTGATCATTTTGGGCATTACAGCCACGATCACGACGTTAGCTGTGGCAAGATCAACGGTACGGATTGAAATCCCGTATATGATCTTCATCACGGTGGTGCTGCTTTTGGCTGGCATGAGCGGCAATGTTGTAGGACGTGGGGAAGGAGCTATGCTGTGGGTTTTGTTCCTCATCTATCTGGGTTACCTGTTGTACATGGCCATGAATGGAAGGGAAGAGGCGGTAAAAGAGCAGCAAATGGTGCCGCTTTGGCGGATGCTTCTGGGTGCGCTTATTGGACTTTTTCTGATTGTGGCAGGAAGCGACGTAACGGTGAATGCGGCTACGGAAATTGCAAAACTGATGGGAATGAGTGAGCGTTTTATCGGTCTTACCATTGTTGCACTCGGCACGTCCCTGCCGGAACTGTTTACTTCGGTGTCCGCTGCATTAAAAGGAAAAGCCGATATTGCCATCGGAAACATTGTAGGAAGCAATATTTTTAATATTTTGTTTGTAGTTGGAACGGCAGCGCTCATCACACCGGTAAGTTTTCAGCCGAATTTCCGGATGGATACCGTGGTTGCAATCGGAGCGGCTGTGCTGCTTTTTCTTGGAACGTTCCGGAAACAGAAACTCGGCAGAGGCATTGGCATTTTGATGCTTCTGTGCTACACTGCATATTTTGCGTGGTTAATTTTGTAAATTCAAATAAAATGTAAGAAAACCGTCAGGTGCATTTGCTTGACGGTTTTTCAGACGGCTTCTATAATGGGACATATATCTGTCGGGGCAGTACGTTCCTGCAAGGAAGGGAGCCTGGCGTACGCTGTGCAGCCGGGAAACTGTTTCGGGCGTGTGTTGACTCGTTTGGGAGGATTATTATGAAAATAAGATGGAAAAGAAATGCAAAGAGTGCCGTGTTTGCGATTGGGGCTGCTCTTTTATGGCCTGTCAGTGCCTATGCAAATGAAACAACCTTTGTATCTGGGACCTCGGTCAACGGTCTGGGCATCAGCAATATGACTGTAGAGCAGGCGACGCAGCGTGTTGCGGATTTTTATGCTAGTGATTATAAACTTACGATCAGGGAAAAAGGCGGAAAGACGGAAGTGATCACGGGACCGGAAATTGGCTTTTCGGTTGGGCTGCCGGAAGGATATCTGCAGCAGATCCTGGATGAACAGAATGCATCCGGCCGGCTTTCCGGACCAGACGCAGACAATAAGCACCGCACTGAGATGACAGGAAGCTTTGACCAGGCAGCGCTTGATGCAAAGATTGGAAACTTAAATGCCATCAGCGGCAGCAGCATTGTTACAACGGCAGATGCATACGTATCCGGATATCAGGAGGGTCAGCCTTTTACCATCGTCCCGGAAGTACGTGGCAACAACGTGGACCGCGAAAAGACAGCGCAGCTCATCCGCGATGCCGCAGCAAAGGGCGAGACTGAGGTGGACCTGGAAGCAGCAGGCTGCTACTATACACCTTCTGTCACCAAGGATGATGAAGCATTAAAGACGCTCTGTGACACCATGAACCAGTGCCGGGAGATGACGGTCACCTATACCTTTGGAGAGCAGAGCGAAACACTGGATTCCGCCTCAATCTGTTCCTGGATCACGGGAAGTGCAGAGGGGCAGATCCAGCTTGATATGGAAAAAGTCCGTGCGTATGTGAAGACCCTGGCAGATAAATACGATACTGCCGGGACTGCACGGACCTTCCACACCGCGACGGGAAGAGATGTCAGCGTGAGCGGATCTTTTGGATGGAAGATCGATCAGGCAGCAGAAGCAGATGCGCTTGCCGCAGTCATCCGCACGGCCCAGTCCCAGAGCCGGGAGCCGGTCTATGCGTCTCGTGCAGTGGACCGCAGTGCGGCAGAATGGGGAACGACTTATGTGGAGGCAGATCTGACTGCCCAGCATGTATACATGATCAAAGAAGGAACGGTTGTCTGGGATGCACCTTGTGTCACCGGTAATGTATCGAAAAATTATACGACACCGCCGGGACTCTACAGCCTGACCTACAAGCAGCGTGACCGCGTCCTGCGCGGGCAGAAGCAGGCAGACGGCAAATATGAATATGAGACACCGGTATCTTACTGGATGCCGTTTAACGGAGGCATTGGCTTCCACGATGCAAACTGGCGCAGCAAATTTGGCGGGACTATTTACCAGACAAGCGGAAGCCACGGCTGTGTGAACCTGCCGCCGCAGAAGGCAGCAGCACTTTATGATCTGGTTTATACGGGGATTCCGGTCATTTGCTACAATTAAATAAACCCTAAGGTCATGGACATTGTGAGCGTTTACAGTGAAGCATGATCCGGTATCACAGGGACCAGAAGCTTTTGGCCGCGGCATTATTATATAGAAGGAACAGAATTAGATTTATGGAAACAGGAAATCAGCAGGCGGGCTACGGCCGCAGCCGCGGAAAGTGGAATAAAAGGAAACAACAGGAGAGACTGGCACAGAAGGAAAGCCAGAAGCTGGTGGAGCCGCAGAAGCAGCAGAATCAGCAGAGTGCTCCGCTGGGACAGCAGGGACAGGAGCCGGAACGGGAAAATAACGGGAAGAAGATTGCGGTCATAGCCGGTGCGGCAGCGCTGGCAGTAGTAGTTGCAGCCGGAGCCGTCTATGTGGGCCTGGGCCAGAAATATAAGAGGGTCTATTTCCCAAACACGACGATCAACGGGCTGGATGTATCCGGCCTTACTCCGGAGGAAACCAAAGACCGGATCACGGCAGAGACCAGCGGATATACCCTGACATTGCAGGAACGCGGCGGGGCCAGTGAGGTTATAAGCGGAAGCGATATTGGCTTTCACCCGGAATTTGACGGAACCCTGGAGCAGATCTTAAATGACCAGAGTGTTTTTGCATGGGGGTTTCATATTGGAAGGTATGTGGATTACACAATCGACACCATGGCTGTGTTTGATGAAGCGAAGCTTTCTGATGCGGTAGCTGCACTTTCCTGTTTAAAGCCGGAGCAGGCGGTTGAGCCGGAGAATGCCTACATATCGGATTACATTTCCGGGACTGGTTATGAAATCGTGCCGGAGAATGAGGGCGCCAGCCCGGACTTGGAGCTGCTCTCATCTGCTGTCCATGAGGCAATCCTGAATTTCCAGGAAACACTTTCCCTGGAGGATGCAGGAGTTTATAAAAAACCGCAGATCACAGCAGACGATGAGGCACTGAATGCAGAGCTTGCGGCATGGAATAAGTATGTGCAGACCCGCGTGACGTACCGGTTTGGCAGTAAGAGTGAGATCCTGGACGGGGAAAAGCTTCATACCTGGCTGGTAAGCGATGGCCAGGGCGGTGTTTCCCTGGATGAGTCAAAAATCAGTGAGTATGTATCCTGGATGGCCCAGAACTACAATACCGCTTATAAACCGAAAATCTTCCGGACCTCCTATGGACAGTCTGTGACCATCAGTAAGAGTGTTTATGGCTGGAAGATCAACCAGAGTGAGGAGGCAGCTGCGCTAAAGCAGATCCTTCTTTCCTGCGAGAGCCAGGAGCGGGAGCCGGTCTACAGCCAGACAGCAGCATCCCACGACGGAAACGATTACGGAACGACCTACGCAGAGATCAATCTGACAGCCCAGCATATGTTCTTTTATAAGGAAGGAAAACTGGTCGTACAGTCTGATTTTGTATCGGGAAATGAATCCCGCGGCTGGAGTACCCCGGCTGGAGTATATCCGCTGACCTACAAGCAGAGAAATGCTACATTAAAGGGCGAAAACTATTCGACCCCGGTATCCTACTGGATGCCGTTCAACGGCGGTATCGGAATGCACGATGCCTACTGGCGTTCCAGCTTCGGTGGAAAAATCTACAAAACGAACGGCTCCCATGGCTGTATCAATCTGCCTCCGGCAGTAGCCAAGACCGTTTATGAAAATATTTCTGCTGGAATGCCGGTCATCTGCTACCATTTAGATGGAACCGGGGATGGCAAGACCAGCACAGCGGCCCAGAATGGGGGAGTAGAAAGTAATGCCCAGCAGACTACGGCAGCGCAGACTCCGGCAGAGACGAAGGCGCAGCAGACAGGTGGTACGCAGGCGGCAGAGACAAAGCCGCAATCCCAGAATGGAGGAAGTAGCCAGTCAAAGCCGCAGGAGAGTGCCGCGCAGCCGACTACAGCCGCGCAGGCCCAGCCAGGGGCAGCAGCCCAGACAACTACGGCCGCAACCCAGCCAGGTGGTTCATCCCAGGCCCAGCCAGGGGCAGCAGTCCAGCAACAGCCGTCGGGCAATACCTCTGGCTCCGGCGGTGCGCAGGCATATCCGGGACAGAATGGTGCGTCCCAGGGCAGTTCCTCCGGAAATTCCCAGTCCGGACCAGGCGGCAGCGCTGGTGGAACACAGAGTACGCCAGGTGTGTCAGGAAACACCCAGGCAGGGCCCGGAAGCACACCGGGTTCCGGAACAAGCGTCTCTCCGTCCCCGGCACAGACTCCGGGACCGGGAGGACAGTAAGACAATCGATACAAAATCCCGTTGCTGGGCACGCATGCGTGAACAGTAACTGGTTTTGACATGGAAAAAGAAAGCAATTGACAAAGCCACAGGCGGGTTGTATGATAAAAAAAGCAAAAAAACATAAGATACGCAAAAAAGAAAGCAAAGAAGCCTTCAACCAAGGGGTTTCTTTGCTTTCTTGATGCACGAGGAGGAAACATTATGAAGAAAAGCGCAAAGAAATTAATGGCAGCCGCTATGGCAGCCCTGATGGCAGCATCCATGACTGCATGCGGCGGCAGCAAGACCGAGACCACTGCAGCAGACACCGCAGCAGCTGAGAGCAAGGCAGATGCAGCAGAGACCACAGCAGCTGCTGAGACCGAGGCAGCAAAAGATGGCGAGAAGAAAGTATTAAAGGTAGCGATGGAGTGTGCATACGCACCGTACAACTGGACCCAGCCAGACGATTCCAACGGTGCCGTTCCGATCGCAGACAGCAACGAGTACGCTTACGGCTACGATGTCATGATGGCAAAGAAGATCTGTGAGGAGTTAGGCTATGATCTCCAGATTGTCCGTCTTGACTGGGATTCCCTGATCCCAGCTATCCAGTCCGGTCAGGTTGACTGCGTCATCGCAGGCCAGTCCATCACCGAGGAGCGTCTGCAGGTCGTTGACTTCTCCGAGCCGTACTACTATGCAACCATCGTTACCCTGGTAAAAGAAGACGGCAAGTACGCAAATGCAACCAGCGTAGCAGACTTAGCTGGCGCAACCTGTACTTCCCAGCAGAGCACGATCTGGTATCAGAACTGCCTGGCGCAGATCCCGGACGCAAACATCCTGGCTGCAACCGCAAGTGCACCGGATATGCTCATGTCCTTAAACGCAGACAAGTGTGACCTCGTTGTAACCGACCAGCCGACCGGTAAAGGCGCTTTGGTTGCTTATCCGAACTTCAAGATGCTTGAGTTTGGCGGCGGCGACAACGACTTCCAGGTAAGCGATGAGGATATCAACATCGGTATCTCCATGAAGAAGGGCAACACCGAGTTAAAAGAAGCTATCGACAGCGTCCTCACCAAGATGACCAAAGACGATTTCTCTGCCATGATGGACGAGGCAATTTCCGTTCAGCCGTTAGCTAACTAGGATTGCGCTTCAAATAAAGCGAATCTGGCGAACGAAGTTATATCATTCCTGCAATGATGCAGGGCTGCAGACGCGTCATTTGGCGCGTCTGTGTAGTTACAGTTATTGAATATTCAGAGGAGAAAGTATTATGCCAACAGACTTTTTCGGCCGTGTAATGGTCGTATTCCAGAGATACGGAATGTCTATGCTGCAGGGTGCAGGAGTCAGCATCCGCATTGCGCTGGTGGGTACCCTGGTGGGCTGCATCATTGGTTTCGCAGTGGGTATTGTGCAGACCATTCCGGTTGAAGCAAAAGACAACCCGGTAAAAAAGGTAGTTTTGTGGATCATTAAGCTGATCATGAACGCCTACGTGGAATTCTTCCGCGGAACCCCGATGATGGCGCAAGCCATGTTTATCTATTATGGTATGCTTCCGCTTTTAGGCTTAAACTTAAGCATGTGGCAGGCAGCCTATTTTATTCTGTCCATCAACACCGGTGCGTACATGGCTGAGACCGTCCGCGGCGGTATCCTTTCCATTGACCCGGGCCAGACTGAGGGCGCAAAGGCCATCGGTATGACCCATGTACAGACCATGCTGTATGTCATTCTGCCGCAGGCACTCAGAAACATCATGCCGCAGATCGGCAACAACCTGATCATCAACATCAAGGACAGCTGCGTGCTTTCCGTCATCGGTGTGGCAGAGCTTCTGTACAAGACGAAATCTGCTGCAGGTGCGCTGTACATGAACTTTGAGACCTACACCATCACCATGATCGTGTACTTTATCATGACCTTTACCTGCTCCCGCATCCTGCGGTGGCTGGAGAACCGCATGGACGGTTCCGACAACTACGATCTGGCAACCACGGATACCCTGGCACACACCAGCGGCATGTACCGTTATGAAGAGAAAAAGAAGGAGGAAGACTAACGATGGCAGAGAATCATGTATTGGAAATTCGTCATTTGAGCAAATCCTTCGGCAAGCATGTAGTCCTGCGTGACATTGACTTTACCGTAGACACCGGCGATGTAACCTGTATCATCGGGGCATCCGGTTCCGGTAAATCCACGCTGCTTCGCTGCATCAACATGCTGGAGACTCCGACCACCGGAGAAATCCTCTATCATGAGAAGGACATCACCGACAAGGGTGTGAATGTTCCGGCATACCGCTCCAAGGTAGGCATGGTGTTCCAGAGTTTTAACCTGTTTAACAACCTGACCGTTCTGGAAAACTGCATGATCGGTCAGACCAAGGTGTTAAAGCGTTCTAAGGAAGATGCAAAGGCCATGGCCATGAAATATCTGGAAAAGGTAGGCATGGCGCCCTACATCAATGCGAAGCCGAAGCAGATTTCCGGCGGACAGAAGCAGCGTGTGGCAATCGCCCGCGCCCTGGCTATGGAGCCGGAGGTGCTCTTATTCGATGAGCCGACTTCTGCACTCGACCCGCAGATGGTAGGCGAGGTACTGGCGGTTATGCGTACCCTCGCAAAAGAAGGCATCACCATGATCATTGTAACCCATGAGATGGCCTTTGCCCGTGATGTTTCCAACCATGTGGTATTCATGGCGGACGGAGTCATCGAAGAGGAAGGAAAGCCGGCAGATATCTTCGGCAATCCGCAGAAGGCAAAGACACAGGAGTTCTTGAGCCGGTTTATTCAGGGTTAGGAATTTTGGAATAAAACAAGTAAGGTCTCTTTCATTTCAGGTCCCGGACCAGATTCATGGTGTTGCAGCGTCGGTTTTCCGCAATTTATCTCAGGAACTTTTGGAAGTGATCTATTATAATCAGGGAGAGCAGGAAGTGGCGAGAGTCCGCAAAGGGATCGGGACAGAAGATGTCAGCGGTGATTATGTGAACTATCCGGAGATTAAGACAGAAAACGTAAATGGAAAATCCGTGACCATGAAGGGGAAGGAAGAAAAAGTCGTGCTTGCCATCTGGAACGATGGGGAGTACAGTTATGCTGTATCTGTTGAGAAATCCATCAGCGTGGATGAAATGACGGAACTAGTTTCTGTGGTCGAATAGGTTGTGTCTGGCATTTGCGCACGACACGAATGGTAACAATGATTGTGTCGTGAAGACATGGAGCTGTTGCCGTAAAATCAAAAAAATGTGAGAAATAAGAAGTTGGGAAATCAGAAAAAATGCAGGACCCGGTCAGACGATCAGGTTCTGCATTTTTTCCTGTTTGAAATAATCTCTTATGTACTGGCGGAGTGCTTGCTCCGGTTTGTTCTGGATCCAGCCCTTCCGGTGGACGAAAGCGATTTTTCTCCAGATCGGCGGATTCATGGAGTAGTATTTGATGTTTTGATGGTCCTTCGCACAGGTTTTGGCAATAAAGGCGATGCCGATTCCCATCTCGACCATGGAGCGGATGGTGATGATGCTGTTTGTCTCGCACATGGTCCGTGGCTGGAACTGGATATCCGCAAAGATCTGGTCGGAAAGCACGCGGAGCGTGGATGCTTTTTTCGACAGGATAAAATTATCATTTCGGAAAATACGGGCAAAATCATCCCAGGTGATGGGGGTCTGGTTATTTTCCGTGGCGTAGGGATGAGTTGCTGGAATCCCCAAAAGCACCTCTTCCTGCCCGATGAGCTCCAGCTGATTTTTATCAAAGGATGCAGTATCGTTGAGGGCGATCATGGCACAGTCAATATTTTCATCGAGAATCAGCTTCTGGATGTTGGGAAGATTGGTCTCGGTGATCTCGATCGTGACTTCTGGGAACTCTTTTTTGTATTCCGGAATCAGGGTCGTGAGCATTTTTAAACCAAACAGGGATGTGATCCCAAGTGTGATATGGCTTTTATTATTCAGACTGCGCATCTGATAGTAAAGGTCATTTTTTATGTGAATAACATGTTCAGCTGCCTTGATATAAAGCTTGCCGGCTTCTGTCAGCTCCAGCTTTCCTTTGGCCCGGATGAAGAGTGGAACACCGATTTCCTGCTCCAGCCTTGCAAGGTACTGGCTCAGGGAGGACTGGGAAATATACAGTTCTTCCGCCGCTTTTGTGATGTTCTGTTTTTTAGCAATGGTCAGGATGTAATTCAGATATTTAGTGTCCGTATCGGGTTCCTCCTTTGTATTATGCTCGTGCTCGTGACACAGTCACTCGTTTGCCTCGCCGTTCGCCATAATCATGCAAGCATGCTTCTGGCTCTCTTGCTGCTCGTTACATTATAACGCATCGGATTGTATTTTTTAAAGAAATATTTTGTGAAAATGAAAAATAAGTAAAAATGATGGACTGCATCATTTTTAAATATTGGTCAGAAATTTGTCAATCATTTATAATCAGCTTTGCAAAGAACAAATGTGACTGAATCAGCTTTGCTGAACAGTTACCAATCATGATAGGAAAAAGGAGTAGGGAAGATGAGCTTTAGCAAAACACCTGTTGTAACAGAGATGAAGGTCATTCCGGTAGCTGGCTATGACAGCATGGAAATGACATTAAGTGGAGCACATGCACCATTTTTCACCAGAAACCTCGTTATTTTAAAGGACAGTGCGGGCCACACCGGTATCGGTGAGATCCACGGTGGGGAATATACCTGTGAGTGCCTGACAAACTGCATTCCGCTGGTAGTGGGACAGGAAATCGGAAAGTACCGTTCCGTACTGGGAACCATCCACAGAGGCGGCAAAAAGGCTGCAGAGGATGACGGGGAAGGAATTCAGACTCTGGATATCAGCAAGCTGAAGTTCGTGGTAAAGGCAGAGTGGGCGATCGAGTGCGCGTTCCTGGATCTTCTGGGACAGTATCTGGGCCTGCCGGTGTGCGAGCTTCTTGCGGAAGGAAAGCAGAGAGATAAGGTAGAGACACTGGGTTACCTGTTCTATGTATCTGATCGTCACAAAACCGATCTTCCTTACCTGGATGAGAATAACAGCAGCGATCCGTGGTTCCGCATGAGAAGAAATGAAATGGTAAGCCATGAGCAGATCGTGGAGCAGGCTTGCTGCCTTCAGGAAAAATACGGCTTCCGCAACTTCAAGTTAAAAGGTGGTGTATTTGAGGGTGCTTACGAGATGGATACGATCCGCGCATTGAAAAAACAGTTCCCAAATGGCCGTATCAACATTGACCCGAACGGCGCATGGAGCCTGGCAGAAGCCATTGACCTGTGCAAGGATATGAAAAATGTACTGACTTATGTAGAAGATCCGTGCGGACCGGAGGCAGGTTTCTCCAGCAGAGAAATCATGAGCGAGTTCAAGACCGCTACTGGCCTTCCGGTTGCAACCAATATGATCGCAACCAACTGGAGACAGTTCTACCATGCAGCTTCCCTGAAGGCTGTGGATATCGTACTTGCAGATCCGCATTTCTGGGGATTAGAGGGAAGCCTTCGCATGGCACAGATCTTAAACGACTGGGGTCTTACCTGGGGAAGCCATTCCAACAACCATTTCGATATCACACTGACTACCTTCGCGCATGTAGCGGCAGCAGCACCTGGAAAGCCAACCGCACTGGATACTCACTGGATCTGGCAGGATGGTCAGGGTCTCTTAGAGGATGCCCCGAAGATCAAAGACGGATATCTGGAGGTTCCGGATCGTCCGGGACTTGGTGTAACCCTGAATATGGACCGTGTTATGGAAGCAAACAAGCTGTACAATCAGATGCCGTCTCATGACCGCGACGATGCTATGGCAATGCAGTATCTGATCCCGAACTGGAAATACGATTCCAAGAAACCGTGTCTCGTTCGCTAAACGCTACAGGTGGAAAAAATCATGAGCTATACCGCACTTGTCGGATTTGTGATGATGATCCTTATCACAGTCCTTTTGCTTAAAAAGAAAGTCAGTACCCTGTTCGCATTTGCGGGATCATTCCGATCATCGGAGCATTCCTGATCGGATCAAGTGTCAGTGAAATCTGCGATTATGTACTCCACTGCATGTGCGGTATTCCTTTCCGGTGTTGTAGCAGGTGTTCTGTTTGAGAGTGGCATGATGGATGCCATGGTACAGTTCCTGATCAATATCATTGCTGTGTGTGCCGCAGGAAATTTATAGCTATGTTTTGGGGGTTGCCAGTTTTCCTGACATTGTATCCACGATCCAGACAAGCACAATGAGTCCCAGAAGAATGGCACCAGCCTGGCTCCAGTTATATTTGTTCATGGCAAAGATCAGCGGAGCTCCGATCCCGCCTGCACCGACCAGGCCAAGCACGGATGCCTCGCGGATATTGACATCGAACCGGTAGAGGATCGCGGAAGCAAATACCGGGGCAATCTGCGGAAAAATGGCGTGACGGATTGCTGCAAGTGGTGCGATTCCCATGGCAAGGAGAGCCCGGTAAGGGCCTAAATCCAGTGCGTCCAGATATTCCGTGAAGCGCTTGGTTAAAAGGCCGATGCTGCACATGGCCAGGGTCAGTACTCCGGTGAAAGCGCCAGGACCGGATACCCGGATAAAAATCAGTCCATAAATGAGAAATGGAACCGATCGGATGGCAATCACCAAAAGCTGAAACAATGCACATACCGGCACGGGTGTAAAGCGCCGTGTGCCGAAAAATGCGAGAGGTGCTGCAATCAGTGCACCAATCCCGGTTCCAACAATGGAAATACAGACGGTCTCAATCAAAAGATAGAGAAGGCCGTCTTTTTTCATGGAAAAAAAGAAGCTCCAGTTGGGATGAAGGAAGCCGGACAGCATGTGCTGCAGGTTTCCGGGACTGGTGTGGGAAAAATCCGGCGGGGTTTGTGTGATGAGACAGCAGGCAAATAGAAAAATGAGCGCAAGTGAAAGTAAGCGGAGCATGTATTTGCGGTGCAGTCCGGACGAGGTCTGCAGCAGGAATTCTCTGCGGATCAGGCCGGAGAGCGCGCGGCTTATGGATTCAATCACACATACAGCAAGAAACAGCAGCAGAAGAATGGCTCCGACCTTATGAAATTCCCGCCAGGAAATCTTTTCATTTAAGATCAGACCAATGCCTCCGGCACCTACATAGCCGAGAATGGAACTGTGCCGCACGTTGGTTTCTAGAAGATACAGGGCATTGGTTAAGTAAGAAGGAAGAATTTCCGGCAGTACCGTGTGAAAAAATGCCGGAAATGCGCTGCATCCCATGGAACGGAGTGCCAGGTAAGCGCTTAAGTTGCTGCTGTCTGCGTCCTCGTAAGTGAGTTTTGTCATAATGGCAAAGGTGTAGAGCGTGATCGCAGCGGTTCCGGCAAAGGTTCCGAGTCCAAATAAAAAGGTGGCGATCAGTGCCAGCACAAGCGCCGGGAACGAACGCAGGATCTGGATCACAAAGCGGGTAAACCGGCGGAAAAATGCTGGAAACTGTAAGGCAACAGAACCGGCCGGAGCTGCAAACAGTGCCAGAACCGAGCCGAGGATCGTGCCAGTCACAGACATCTGCAGCGTATAAAAAAGCGGGGCAACAATTTTCGGAAGATAGGAAAAATCCGGACGGATTATATCGGCAGCCAGGTCCGTCAGATGGCTCCGGCGTGCAAAAAAATAAGCCGGATCGCAGCCGGTGAAGGCTGCGGCGGCAAAAAAGACAAAAAGAAAGAGAGACCAGCCCAGAATACGGAAGATGGTTTTTCTTTTGTAATGAAGATTTAGTGTCATGGGTGCTCTCCTCTGAAACGGTTTGTTCTCATTGTTCACGTGGACGTGTCTGGTAACGGTTCGTTTCCCTTTCTATATAGTTTGGCTGTATTTTTCAGTGTTGCATACCGGGAAAACGTCGGCAGGAAATTGCTGATTCTTTCATGTCTCGTTTTTACAGGAATGTTATTCTTGTTCCTGATAGATTTGCTGCAGCATCTCTTTGTCCAGCGCATCGGGCCGGCCGTCGAAAGCAACAGTTCCGTCTTTCAGGCCGATGATGCGACCTGAAAACTCCAGGGAAAATTCCAGGTTGTGGCTGTTCATCAAAACGGTGACACCCTCTGTCTGCTGGATTTCCTTTAAAAGTTCCAGGATCTGTCTGCCGGTGACCGGATCGAGGGAAGCGGCAGGTTCATCGGCAAGAAGTAGCAGCGGGTGGCGCATCAGCGCACGAGCAATGGCAACCCGCTGTTTCTGTCCGCCGGACAGGTTTTTTACAGGTTCTTCTGCTTTTTCTTCAAGACCGACCCGCTTTAAAAGCGAGAGCGCTTCGTTCTGTTGTTCTCTGGAATAAAGTCCGATCACTGCAGAAAGAAGGTTCATGTCAGGAAGACAGGCGGTAAGGACATTAGCCAGACAGGTGGAGTTTTCTACAAGACAGAAATCCTGATAGATGGTGCCAATGGAGCGCCGGATCTGCTTTTGCTCCCGCTTAGTTATGGTGGAAACATCGTTTCCGTCGAACAAAAGAGTTCCGGATGTTACCGTATCCATCCCGTTTAAAATGCGGAAAAGCGTGGTTTTTCCAGCGCCGGAAGCGCCAATGACAGAGACAAATTCACCCTGGAAAACGGTAAAAGTTACATTGTTCAGGGCTGTGGTCCCGTTTGGAAATTGTTTTTCTAAGTGTTTGAGTGCGATTTCCATAAAATACCTGCCTGTGGTCTCGTGTGAAATTATTTTGGGGCAAATGCAAAAATCCGCAGGCAGGGCAGCTGCCTGTGCCGTGCGGACTTTGCATATCGTGAAACATTTAGTTTAAGGATTTCAAGAGGTCCTGTGCAGCGCGTTCGCCGTCGTAGTTTGCATCGTCGCCCCATTCATAACCAACCTGGCTGAATACGCTGATGATGTCCTTGCCCTCGTCGGTGTTTGCAATTTCAATGAAGGAATCGCCAAGTGCCTTGCGGAAATCTTCATCCTGCATCAGGTCAGAGTTTTTGCTGTAGGCGATCATATCGTTGTAGATGCCCTCCGTAACGCCAATCACACCGGTCTGGTTCACCATGTCATCGGTGCCGCCGAATTTTTCTTTCCAGTCTGCTGCGTATTTGGTACGGATGTGTCCGTAGGAAACCATGATATCGGCCTGGCCGGAAGCGAGGCGGGAGAGGGAGGTGGTGTAGGAGTCAGACTGAACGGCATTGTCAAGGTCGGCAATGGTCTTGCCGTAACGCTCCTGCAGCCACAGTGCCGGATAAATGTAACCGGATGCGGAGGTCGGTCCCATAACAGCCCAGGTTGCGCTGTTTAAATCGTCCCAAGTCAGTTCCTCACCGTTGTTTACTTTTGCAAGCAGCTCCTGGCCTTTCTCACTTGGTCCGGCCAGAAGAATGGAACGGTAGTAAGTGCTCATCTCGTCGGTATTTTCCTCGATCGTGCCGTCATTCCAGTCTTTCGGATTTTCAGAATCCTTGTTGATGGCGTAGCGCAATGCGGTCAGAAGTACATCGCAGTCATCGGAGAACAGTACATAGTTGCCGCCGGAGATAAAGCCGATGTCGGCACTTCCCGCGCTCAAAGCTTCGCCGACCGCAGTGTAGCTGGTACCGACAGTCATGTCGATATCTGATACATCATAACCTTTGGTCAGAAGCGTTTCTTTTAACAGATTCTCCAGCGGCTCGGTGGCAGTGGTGATGGTATCTGCATCGGCATAAGGGGAAAAGGCAATCTTTAAAGAATCGATGCTTTTCGGTTCTGTGGTGGATTCAGCCTCAGAGGAGGCTTCAGCAGAAGAATCTGCAGAAGTATCGGCAGAGGGCGCAGCAGAAGCTGCTGTTTCTGAAGCAGCCGGTGCATCTGTTTTGGAAGAACAACCGGTGACAAGACCCAGGCAGAGCGCCAGGGAAAGAGCTGGTACAACAAATTTTCTCATAATACTAACTCCATGGCCCGTTTCGGGCAGAATAAATTTTCGTGTAGCTGCCGTGAAAAATGTGGTTGCTGTTCGCAGCAGTTACGGGATTCTGCTGAAAGGGTTCGAAAAGGTACAAAAAAAGCATGCCACAGCATGCCTGAACATGACTTTCAGACAGAATGCTGACAGCCTGTATCTGGGCAGAGTACAAGCTGGGGACGGTCGATCCTTTCTGGGATCCTCTCAGCCCGGAACACGGACTCCCTCGCAATCTGGTTTTCGTCATCGCAGTAATTTTTCTGATCGTAGTGTCAGGGCGCTCCCCCTCACACTGCATTCCGTTAACCGATTAGGATTGTACCACAGGAATGTGGAAATGGCAAGAATGGAAAATTGTGCAGGATTGCTGTGAGCGACCGTTACGGATAAAGAAAAAATACGGCTGAAGGATGAAAAATCCGTAATGAAAGCGTAAGGAAGTAGTAAGTGTGCCGTTCTTGCGCAAGGGGGCATGTTTTGTATAATGAAATTAGAAGAAAGTAATTGGAAATTGGAAGGAGGCGGTACGATGAAGCAGACAAAACATATCTGGTGGACATTTTCCGTGTGGGAAGCAGATGCGCTCAGGCAGTATCTGGAACAGCTGGCACAGGAAGGCTGGTATCCGGAGAGCATTGGCGGGGGAGGTATGAAATGTTACCATGCAGACCCGGAAAAACGACGTTATGCCGCGGTTTTG
>ERZ791879.763-NODE-763-length-20472-cov-7.930989_pt1 | contig 20472 bp, 15 predicted proteins | sample MGYA00510162_ERZ791879 | MGnify/ENA primary metagenome ERZ791879 (study PRJEB30046, sample SAMN00792113) | human gut metagenome | study: EMG produced TPA metagenomics assembly of the A metagenome-wide association study of gut microbiota in type 2... | reverse complement strand
ACCTTGATATATAAAGAATTTAAAAGAAAAGTAGTGTAAAAAACTTTACACTAACGGTAAAAGAAGGGGAGAGGAAAAATGATAAGTCATGAAGAAGCTTTAGAAAGAGCTAAAAAATTAGTTTCAAAGATGACACTTCAAGAAAAGGCAGAACAATTAACATATAATGCAGCAGCTAATGTAAGATTGAATATTCCAAGATATAATTGGTGGAATGAAGGATTACATGGGATAGCAAGAGCAGGAACAGCAACAGTTTTTCCACAAGCTATAGGACTAGCAGCCATATTTGATGAAGATTTTATAGAAAGAGTTGCTGAAGTAATTTCAACAGAGGGGCGTGCAAAGTATAATGAATACTCAAAAAATGAGGATAGGGATATATATAAGGGGCTAACATTTTGGTCACCTAATGTAAACATATTCAGAGATCCTAGGTGGGGAAGAGGGCAAGAAACTTATGGAGAAGATCCATATTTAACTTCAAGATTAGGTGTATCCTTTATAAAGGGATTACAGGGAAATGAGAAATATTTGAAGCTTGCAGCATGTGCTAAGCATTTTGCAGTTCATAGTGGACCAGAAGGATTAAGGCATGAGTTTAATGCAATTGTTAATGATAAGGATCTATATGAAACTTACTTACCTGCATTTGAAGCATGTGTAAAAGAAGCTGATGTTGAGTCTGTTATGGGAGCATATAATAGAACAAATGGAGAACCTTGTTGTGGAAGTAAGTCATTATTAGTAGATATATTAAGAGGAAAATGGGGATTTAAGGGGCATGTTGTTTCAGACTGTTGGGCAATAGCAGACTTTCATAATAATCATAGAGTGACAAGTACTGCAACGCAATCAGCAGCTCTTGCAATAAAGAATGGATGTGATTTAAATTGTGGAAATGTATATTTACAAATGATGTTGGCATATAAAGAAGGTTTAGTGAGTGAAGATGATATAACATGTGCTACAGAAAGGCTAATGGCTACAAGAATAAGATTAGGAATGTTTGATGATGATTGTATATATGATAAAATACCATATGAAAAAAATGATTGTATGGAACATAATAAATTATCATTAGAAGCAGCAAGAAAATCTATGGTTTTATTAAAGAATAATGGAGTATTACCTTTAAATAAATCCAAGATTAAATCAATAGCAGTAATAGGACCAAATGCAGATAGTAAAATAATGCTTTCAGGTAATTATCATGGAACAGCATCTAAATATACTACTATATTAGAAGGCATACATGATGAAGTAGGCGAAGAGATCAGAGTATATTATTCAGAAGGATGTCATTTATATAAAGATAAAGTAGAAGATTTAGCATTGCCAGGAGATAGAATATCTGAGGCAGTTTCAGTGGCAAAGAGATCAGATGTTGCTATTTTATGCTTAGGATTAGATTCTACTATTGAAGGAGAACAAGGTGATACAGGAAATAGTCAAGCAGCGGGAGATAAGAATGATTTAAGTTTACCAGGAAAACAACAAGAGTTATTAGAAGCTGTAATTAAAACTGGAACTCCAGTTATAGTGGTACTAGGGACTGGAAGTGCTTTAACATTTAATGGACTTGAAGAAAAATGTGATGCCATTTTAAATGTATGGTATCCAGGGAGTCATGGCGGAAGAGCTGTATCAGATATAATATTTGGTAAATATTCACCAAGCGGAAAATTACCAATTACTTTTTATAAAGGAATAGAAAATTTACCGGATTTTGAAGATTATTCAATGATAAATAGAACTTATAGATATATGAATGATGAAAGCTTATATTCATTTGGATATGGATTAACTTATTCTAATGTTGAATTAACTAACTTAACTGTGAAAAAAGATACAAATTATTTTGATGAAATTTTTGTAACAGTAGATATTAAAAATATAGGGAGATATGATATTGAAGAGGTTATACAATGTTACATCAAGAATTTGGAATCAAAATATGCTGTTAAGAATCATAGTTTAGTTGCTTTTAAACGAGTTTCTTTAAAAGTTGGTGAAACTAAGAAAGTTACATTAAAAATTGATAAAAAATCTTTTGAAGTTGTTGATAACAAAGGTAATAGATTAATTGATAGTAAAAGGTACAAGTTATATGTAGGTATATCTCAGCCAGATAATAGAAGTATTGAATTATTGGGAATTAAGCCTATAGAATATGAAATTACATTTGATTAAAAACAGATGATTTATAGAATAGTAAATTAAGATTTTTTTAAAATACCGCATTTCAGTTTAGAAATATGCGGTATTTTTGTTCAATTTCGAAGATTATATATAAATAAAAAATTAATACTTAAATTAAATAGATTTATTAATTTTACGTACTTCTTTAGGAGTACAGTTAAATTTTTTCTTAAAGGTTTTATAAAACAACTTATAGTTGCTAAAGCCATGTCTTTCCATAATATTAGATATTAATTCATTACTATTAAGCAAATCCATATAGATATGAGAAAGTCTTAGTTCATTTAAATAATCTAAATAGGTTTGTCCCATATATTGTTTAAATTTTCTACAAAAATATTCTGGTTGCAGGTGAGCTATTTCTGAAATTTCCTTAATAGAAATATGTCTATAATAATTTTCTTTAGTGAACTCTAATACAGGTTCTAGATTAGAAAAAGATAAATGAGAGTGTTGTAATTTATTATTAGTTATTGAAATACTGAAGTTTGTATATAACTGATAAAGAAATTCAAATAAAAGACTTGCAAAGCGTAAATGAGAAACACCACAAGGATTATTTTCTAAATCTCTCATACTTTTTAAAATATTTTTTATTATATTTAAATTCTTTTTTGATTCATTATCACTTGAATTAATATTTAAATCAAAATAATAGTTTTTATAATTTGGTATATAACGTTTTAATAATTCAGGTGGTATTTGTAGCAAAATAGATGTATTTCCATTAATACAATGAGTTGAATGAACTTTTCCTGAATTAATTAATATACAATCATCTTCCTCTAAACTATAAGAGTATTTTCCAATATCAACCTGCAAACTACCAGATGTTATATATAAAATTTCTATTGAATTATGCCAATGACTAGCTGTATAACTTCCAGGATCATTGAACAGTTTTAAAACTGCATCTAAATTTTCAGTTGGTTGTATTATCTCATGCATAAAATTCTCTTTATTCAAAATTCTCACTCCTTTTACAGAATTATAAAATACATTTATTTATAAATCAATTTAAAAAAAGATAATATTGACATATAAATTAGATAATAAAGATACTTAATTAAATCGATGTAATTGTATACAATGAGTGTAGATAAAGAATTTACAACGGTTACAAGAAATGTTAAGCAAAAGAATATATATTTGTAGATTCCTGAAAATATAAAATAGTCATATTTTAAGTAATGAAAGGTGAGGTAATAATTATGTATTTAAAAGGTGTAAATTTAGGGAATTGGTTAGTACTAGAAAAATGGATGAGTCCCACATTATTCTTTGGAACAGATGCAGAAGATGAATACTATCTTCCAAGAAGATTGCCAAGAGATGTTTATGAATCTCGTATTAAAATTCATCGTAGTGAATATATAACGGAAAGAGATTTTGCAACAATAAAGTCTATGGGATTAAATTCAGTACGTATACCTGTACCATATTTCATTTTTGGTGATTGCGAACCTTTTATAGGATGTGTAGAAGAGTTAGATAAGGCATTTAGTTGGGCAGAAAAGTATGATTTAAGTATTTTAATTGATCTTCATACTGTGCCAGGAAGTCAAAATGGATTTGATAATGGTGGAATTTCAGGAGTTTGTAAATGGGCACAACAGCCAGAAAGTATTAAATTTGCTTTAAGTGTATTAGAAAGATTAGCGCAAAGATATGGTAAAAGAAAGGGACTTTGGGGAATTCAAATACTAAATGAACCTGTTACAGAAAAAATGTGGGATACATTTAATGTACAAAATAGATACAAGCCTGTAGAGCCAGAATTAGCAGAAGGAAGTAAACCTATTTCTTTAGAATTTTTACGTGAATTCTATATTGATGCATATAGAATAATGCGTAAACATATGCCAGAAGATAAAGCTATTGTTTTTCATGATGCATTTGAATTAAAAGCGTGGAAAGATTTTATGAGAGAAGAGGAGTTTAAAAATGTAGTTTTAGATACTCATCAATATTTAATGGTAGCAGAAGCTTTTGGATGTGAAAAAAGTATTGAAGGATATTTAAAATATATCAAAGAAAATTATGAAAGGGATATTGCAGAAATGCAAGAGTATTTCCCAGTTATTTGTGGAGAATGGAGCTTATTTAATTCTTATGGAACTGGAATAGATACGCAAGGTGGACAATCTCCTTTAAATGGAGTAGAGGCAATGGAAGAAGTATTATCAGCAGAGGAAAAAAAGAAATTATATTCTTCAATAGCAGAAGCACAGCTTAATGCATGGAAAAAAGGTAGTGGATATTTTTATTGGAATTACAAATTATTATTAGATACAGTTAATGAACCAGGATGGAGTGGTTGGGATAGCTGGGATTTAGGAAAATGTGTAGCACAAGGATGGTTTCCGGTTGAAAGATAATTAGTTATTCTAAGAACAATTAAGAGATGAAAGTGAGAGGTTATAATTATGGAAGTAAAATTAAATAGTAGCGTAGATGGGAAAATGAATCCAAATGCAAAGCTTTCTTTTAAAGAACGTCTGGGATATGGGATAGGAGATTATTCAGGAAATTTAATATATTCTTCAATTAGTGCATTTTTATTACTTTATTACACAAACGTTATTAATGCAGATGCAGCAATGGCAGCAGCAATAATTGCTATATCAAAAGTATTTGATGGTATTTCAGATCTTATAATGGGGAGAATTGTTGATAATACTAAATCTAAATATGGTAAAGCAAGACCATGGATATTACGATTATGTGTTCCTTTTGCAATATCATCAGTGCTTATGTTTTCAGTACCAGAAAGTTTAAGTGGAAAGTATATGTTTATCTACATGTTTCTAACTTATAACTTAGTATCAACGGTATTTTTTACTGGTATTAATGTACCATATGCTGCTATGAATGGTCTTATGACAACTAATCAATATGAACGTGGGTTATTAGGAAATTTTCGTATGTTATTAGCAACTGCAGGAACAATGACAGTAAATACATTTGTATTAAAAATGGTTGTTGCTTTAGGTGATGGAAGTCAATATAATCGTGCTGGTTGGACTAAAGCTTTTATAATAATAGGAATTGCAACTGTTATATTAAACTTATTTATGTTTGCCACTTGTAAGGAGCGTGTTGTTGAAAGTCATACAGAAGATGAAAAGAAAAAAGAAAAAGTTTCTTTTATAAAATCAATAAAAGGACTTATAACAAATAAATATTGGGTATTAATAGTTATAGTAATGTTTGTTATGTATTTTATGATGTCTTGCTTCTTTGGTTCTGCTGCATATTATGCACAATACGTAATGGGTGATATTAGTTATTATGCACCATTATCTAATGCTTTATCTGTTTCACAGATTGTTACTATGTTTATTACACCATTCGTTATGAAAAAATTGGGAAAAAGAAATACAATGTTAATTGGGACAATAGTTGCAACAGTTGGTTTCTTTTTAACAGGAGTTGCAGGTATTAGCTTACCGGTTCAAATTACTGCTTCTATTATAAAAGGTGTTGGATTTGGATGCTCAGCAGCTGTAATGTTTGGAATGTTACAAGATAGCATTACTTATGGACAATGGCAAAATGGATATGGTAGTTCAGGAATGGGTAATGCAGCCTCTTCTTTTTGTATGAAAGTTGGATCTGGTATTGGTACGGCAGCATTAGGATGGATTCTTTCAGTTGGTAAATTTAATGCAACATTAGCAGAACAATCATCAGCTGCAATAACTGCAATAGGGGTATCATTTGCATGGATACCTGCAATAACAATGTTCATTGGAGTAGTATGTATTTTCTTCTATGACTTAGATAAAAAGTATGACAAAGTGGTAGCTGATTTAGATGCTGGTAAGTATAAAGATACTATTTAATAAATAAAATTATTAAAAAGGTGTCAGATAAATTTTCTGGCATCTTTTATAAAAAATAAAAGAACGAGGTAAGGATTATGGGTTCAGATATTTTATTCGGAAGTGCATATTATTTGGAATATATGCCTTATGATAGATTAAAAGAAGATATAAAAATGATGAAGGATGCGGGAATGAATATAGTAAGAATTGCAGAATCTACATGGAGTACTTTAGAACCTAGTAATGGAAAATATAATTTTACATATATAGATAGAGTTTTAGATATGTTAGAAAAAGAGGGAATGAAAGCAATTATAGGTACACCCACTTATGCAATCCCTCCATGGCTTGTTAATGAAGATAAGGATATTATGGTTACAACTAAAGATGGACAAGCTAAATATGGTCATAGACAGTTAATGAATATTGTAAACAAGACCTTTAGATTTTATTCAGAACGTATAATTAGAAAGTTAATACAGCATATTGCGCATAGAAGCTGTGTTATAGGATTTCAAATAGATAATGAAACTAAGCATTATGGTATAGCAAATGAATATGTCCAAAAGTTATTTAAAGATTATTTAATAGAAAAATTTGAAACAACAGAAAAATTCAATAAAGTATTTGGGTTAGCATATTGGAGTAATTCTATTGAAAGATGGGATGACTTACCTGATATGAGAGGATGTATAAATGGGGGGCTTGCTAGTGAATTTGAAAAATTCCAAAGGAGATTAGCAGCTCAATATTTAATGTGGCAGGCAGAAATTATAAAAGAGTATAAAAGAGAAGATCAATTTATAACACATAACCTTGATTTTCAATGGAAGAAGTTTGGAGCCGATATTGCACAAGATGGATATTCTTATGGTGTACAGCCAGATATAAGTCATAATGAAGCAGTGAAGGCAGTTACTATTGCAGGAACAGATATATACCATCCAACACAGGATAATTTAACAGGTGCAGAAATAGCATTTTGTGGAGATGAAATAAGAGCCTTAAAGAATGATAATTATTTTGTACTTGAATGTCAAGCACAAGCATTTAAATATTGGACTCCATATCCAGGACAACTTAGATTACATGCTTATAGTCATTTAGCAAGTGGTGCTAATGGAATAATGTATTGGAATTGGCATTCAATTCATAATGGATATGAAACTTATTGGAAGGGATTATTAAGTCATGATTTACAAAGTAATCCTACTTATGAAGAAGCATGTGTATTAGGAAAAGAGTTAAAAGAACTTAGCAAAGATTTAATAAGTTTAAAAAAGAAAAATAAAGTAGCATTTATTGTTGATAATGAATCATTAACAGCTTTTAAGTGGTTTCCAATAGATAAAGATTTAAGTTATAACGATGTAGTTAGATGGATGTATGACTCTTTATACGAAATTAATATAGAATGTGATGTTGTATTTGCTAAAGATTTAGATATTGAAAAGTATAAAGTAATAATAACTCCAGCACTTTATAGTATAGATGAAGAATTTATATATAAATTAAAATCATTTGTAAAAAATGGAGGAGTACTATTAAGTTCATTTAAATCTTTTGTATCGGATGAACATTTAAGTGTTTACCATGATAAACAGCCACACATATTAAACGAATGTTTTGGAATTACTTATAATCAGTTTACTGAACCAGGAAAAGCAACAATTGATGGAAATAAGGTAGAGTACTGGGCTGAATTGATAAACTTAGAAGGAGCAGAAAGTCTATATAGCTATGAGCATAAATATTGGAGTAAATATTCGGCTATAACTAAAAATAAATATGGACAAGGATATGCATATTATATTGGATGTTATACAAATAAAGAAATTATTAAAGAAATATATATAAATGCATTTGAAACTGCTGATTTATTAAAGGATATACCAAAAGCTTCATGGCCTGTAATTATAAGAAGTGGAGAAAATTCTAAGGGAAATAAGTTACATTATGTGCTTCATTATAGTGAAGAAAATAGTATATTAAAATGTCCTTATGATAATGTAAAAGATATATTAACAGGTAAGAGTTATAAAAAAGACGATATTATATCAATACAGGATTGGGATGTAAAAATACTTGAAGAACAATAAAAAGAAAATTAGCAGGTCATTAATATAGAGTATAAAAGTATAGGATAAATAGGAGGAGAATTTATTATGATTAAAAATCCAATATTACCAGGTTTTAATCCAGACCCATGTATTTGTAGAAGGGGTAATGATTATTATATGGCGGTATCATCTTTTGAATGGTTTCCGGGAATTCCAATTTATCATTCAAAGGATTTAAAAAATTGGGAACTTTATACCCATGTATTAACTGATGATACAGTTGTAGATCTAAAAAAGTTACCATCAGCCAAGGGGATTTGGGCTCCTTGTTTAACATATTGTGAAGAAGAGGATTTATTTTATGTAGTTTATGGTGTAATGAATTCTATGAATGCCAGATATTTTGATGTGGACAACTACTTAATTACAGCAAAAGATATTAAAGGACCTTGGAGTGAACCAGTTTATATTCATTCATCAGGATTTGATGCATCAATATTACATGATGATGATGGAAAAAAATATATTGTTTCATTAGAATGGGAAACAAGAGAAGGATATGAAAAACCAGGAGCTATATGTATGGTTGAATATTCTCCAGAAAAGAAGGAAATAGTAGGATATCCAAAGAGAATATGGTCTGGGGGAACAAATAGGGGATGTATAGAAGCACCACATTTAACTAAACGTGGAGATTATTATTATATAATGTGTGCAGAAGGTGGAACTGGATATGGACACAGTGTAACTATGGGAAGAGCTAAAGAGGTTTGGGGACCTTATGAAGGAGATCCTACAAATCCAATACTAACATCTATACCAGGTGATTTTTATGAAAGACATGATCCTGATCATCTAAAGACTAAGTATTTTAATCCAGAATCATTACTTCAGAAATCGGGTCATGGAAGTTATGTAGAAACACAATTAGGGGAAGTTTATATGGTACATTTAACGGCAAGACCATTTGTACCAGAATTAAGATGTACACTTGGACGTGAAACTGCAATTCAAAAAATGAAATGGACAGATGATGGATGGCTAAGAATGTATGATGATTCAAATTTAGCTAAGGAATATATAGAAGAAAGTAAACTACCAGAATATAAAGTACCTCAAATACCTAATTTTGATGATTTTGATGGAGAAGAATTGGGAATTCAATATTACTCACCAAGAATTATTCCATCATCATTTGCAGACATTAAAGCTAGACCAGGATATGTAAGGATTAGGGGGCAAGAATCTAGATGTTCTTTAAATAAGGTGAGTATTTTAGCGAGGAAATTAACATCAGTTTATACAACAGTTACAACAAAAATGGAATTTAAACCAGAGGTACATCAACATAGTGCAGGACTTATTATGTATTATGATAATATGAATTATATTTATTTAAGAAAGTATTATAGTGAAACACTAGGTCAAAGTGCTTTATCTGTAATTCATCTTGAAAATGGTGAAAAAACTGAGTTTTTAAATACCAGAATACCTATAGAAGATTCTCCAATATATCTTCGTTTAAAAATAGAAGGACGTCAGTCTTATTTTGAATGGAGCTATGATGGAGAGAATTATAATAAAATAGGAAAAGTATTTGATACAACTAAGTTTTCAGATGAATATTGTAAGTATGGCGAATTTACAGGTACATTTGTAGGACTTACTTGTGCAGATCGTGTAAAACATAAACACTATGCAGATTTTGATTTTTTTCAATATGAAGCAGATGAATCAAAGAATGTTAATTTTTAATGGTTAAACTAGTAATAAAAAAATTAAGAATAAAAGCAGGTATGAATTAAATTTCATATCTGCTTTTATTATATGAATAACTTTAATAAAATTGATAAATAATAGCTGAAATTGTTTATTTAAAATATAAAAAGGTTAAATATGGTATAATTAAAAATGAGAAAGAGGGGGATAAAGATGAAAAAATTACTTACAATTTTAACTATTATCTTTGTTTTAATATTACCCAAAAGTGTATTAGCAGATAGTAGAGAATACTTTATTGATAATCTAAATATTGATGCACAAATACTTGCAAATGGGGATGTAGTAGTAAATGAAATATTACAGTATAGATTTCAGGGAGAGTTTAATGGAATTTATAGAAATTTAAAATTAAATGGAACAGATCAATATTTAATTAATAGTGTTTCAATAATTGATTCTTTAGGAAATATTATAGAAGCTACAGAAGGATATAATGAAGAAAATAATACATATGAGATAAATGAAGATTATGATGAAACACAAATTAAGCTCTTTTGTAAAAGTAGCAATGAAAGCAAAAAGATTAATTTAAATTACACTATAAAAGGTGCAGCTAAAAAGTACACTGATTATTCAGAGTTATATTGGAGCTTTTATAATGTTAAAAATATTGATTCTGTTAAAGAAGGTACTCTTAAAATTACATTAAAAGATACAAGTTTTTCTATAGATAATTTAAGTTATGATATATATGGAGATGGAGATATTACAGCATATAATACAGAAGACTCTATAGATATTAAATTTAGAAATTTAACTACTTTAATAGGGATAGACTTAAAATTCCAGAAAGAATATTTATCAATGGCTGATGAGATATCACATGAAGATGATTATATTATGGAAGACTTAAATTACTATGGAAAAGAGGCAAATAGTAATGATGTTGGCTTTGCCATAACATTGTTTGTAATAATAGGTGTGGTTTTGGCGGCACTTGCAGTAGATAGAAGAAGCTTTAATAAAGAAGTGAATGAATATAGAGGAAAATGTAAATTTACTAAAGAAGAATTTGTTATGGAACCACCATCAGATTTGCCACCAGCATTAGTAAATCTATTAATGAATGAAAAAGCAGTATCTAAAGAGATGTTAAATATAACATTATTTTATTTAGTTAATAAGGGATATTATACTATAGAAGAAAAAACAACTAAAGATAATAATGATTTAGTATTTATTAGAACTGATTATAATAAGGAAAGTGAATATAGTCATTTAAATTTCATATTAGAGTGGTTTAAGAATTATGAAGTTAGAGGTAGTTTCTCTATTGAAGAAATAAAGAGTTCACTTTCTTCAAGCAGAAGAGCTAAAGTATTTATAGATAATTTAAATTATTGGCTAATAAAAGTTAGAAGTGATGGGGAAAATATAGGATTTTATACTAAAATAAGAAATAAAAATATTATTGAAAATACTTGGTATAATGAAAAATGTAAATGGATTGCTTATGAGAAGTATTTAAAAAATAGATATAAGTTTAATGATGTAAATAATACTTCATTAATTGAATTAACTGTGATTTATGCTTCTGCATTACAGGTAGGTAAAGATAAATTAAAAGGGATTATAGATTCAATAACATCTAATGTTAGTGAAAATATTAATTCTTTTAGTAATACAGAATATATTTATATGAATAATTACTTATTATATCTAGCAATGTTTAATAATATTGCTAATGATGCACTACATATAGCAAATCGACAAAGACCTTCAATTGAATTCAATAGTGGTAGTGGTGATAGTGGCGATAGCGGTAGTAGTGGTGGAAATGATTTCTTCAGTGGAGGAGATTTCACTGGTGGGGGTGGAGGAGACTCAGGAGCCTTCTAGATAAAAAAATTTATATTCAATGACTGATTTCGACAACAAAAATAAGAAAAATTTGCTATAATTTATAAAAAGAGATAAAATAGAACAAATTACAGTTGAGAATGAAACAAATTACAATTATAAATAATATCAAGAAGAGGAATAAAAATGAACAAGTTAGAGAAACTAATGAAATTATCAAATGAAGCAGTAGATTTAATTAAGGAATTTAGAGAAGAGGCTGAAATATTAGGGACAAACCCTTTAAGATCAATAAGTATAAAAAATGGTGGAGAAGTAATTGAAGTAGATGATGATTTTGAGGGGATAAAGGAGTATCCAATTAATAAAATAAGTTCAATATTTGAGCTTGAAATGAGAGGAGTAGGTCCTTGTACTGCTGGATTTTATGAGGCTGTTAGTTTAGCAGAGGCAGATTTAGAATATGATTTCAAGAGATATTCTAAAGAAGAGTTTAAAGAGTATGTTGGGAATTTAAAATATGCGGAATATAGATGTGAAGCTATATATGAGAGATTAGAAGAAATTGAAAAAGAAGTAGAAGAACTAAAAGTAGAGATATAGTTAAAAGAAGATAATAAAGCAGCTACAAAAATAATGTTTTGTAGCTGCTTTATTGTTAACACATTAGGATCATAAAGTAAAATTAAATTAATTTATGTATTATTTTTAGAATAAAATATTGTAACTTACATTTTATTTGTTTAGTAGAATATGGTATAATATGTATGGGGATTTAGGAGGGAAACATGGGAAAAAAGAGAAAAAATAGCATACTTACTATTTGCTTTAGTTTAGCACTACTATTACTGGGTTTTTTCGGAGGATTTTTATTAGGAGAAAGAATGGATCAATATGGATTATCCTTTGAAATATCTATATTTACAATTCTATTATGTATTTTAATCTTTTACTTTTCATTTATTATACAAGTTGTAATACATGAGGCAGGTCATTTAATTTTTGGCTTAATTTCTGGATATGAATTTATATCTTTTAGAGTTGGTAGTATCACTATTGTAAAAGATGAAGGGAAATTTAAATTAAAAAAATTTAAAATTAAAGGCACTGGTGGTCAATGTTTAATGATGCCTAAAACTAATAATTATGAAGAGCTAAGGTATATTTTATATAATTTAGGTGGAATATTAATGAATGCTATAACTTCTATTATAAGTTTAATAGTATTAATGTCAGTAGATACTAATAAATATATAAAAGTTATATTATTTACTTTAATTTTTGTAGGTGTTTTATGCATTATAACTAATGGAATTCCAATGAAGTTCGGTGGAATTTCTAACGATGGATATAATACAATAGCTATTTCAAGAGATAAGTTTATAAAATATTGTTTTTATATTCAACTTAAGGTAAATGGACTTGTATACAAGGGAATTAGAATTAAGGATATGCCAATAGAGTGGTTTAATATAGAGGATGGAATTGATTTAAATAATCCTATGGTAACATGCTTAAGGATCATGGAGGCTAATTACTATCAGGATAAGTTGAATTTTGATATTACAAAAGAATGTTATGAAAATATATTAGATACAACTCCACATATTGTAAAATTATATGAAAACGAAATAAAGTGTGAATTATTATTTTATGAAATATTAAATGGAAATATGGAAAAGGTGGATGAGCTTTATACAAGAGAGTTACAAAACTATATAAAAGTAACTGATTGTTATATTTCAAGAAAAAGGCTTATGTATGTTTATAATTTAATTGTATTAAAGGATAAGAAAAAAGCAGATAAAGTATTAGGAGAGTTTGAAAAAGTAAAGAAGAGTTACCCTGTGAAAAGTGAAATTGAGTCTGAAGAGGAGATTATGAATTTTATATTAGATAATATAAAGGTTGTATAACTTTTAGTTAAAAAAAACAAAACAGTTGAGAAGAGATATTTTATAACTGTTTTGTTTTTTTATTTAGAAGTTTTATTTAACTCTAGTAATTAATTAGATGTTTAAGAAAATAGACCTTTAGGTTATAATAAAAGAAATGAAGAAAGGTAATAAGGAGAGGTAAAATGGATATTATTAAGGATTATATATACTCTGAAGAAGACTTTGAAGAAATTCAAAAAAACTTTAATGGTAAAGCAGAGTTTGATAATGGGTCAATATTTCTAACTTCAAGTACATCTATTGAACATAATAGAATAAAGAGAAAAATATTAGCTAAATTAGATAGTTTCTTTAATGGATCAAAATGTGAGCCTTTTGATAAACAAATAGAAGTAATATTTCAAAATAAGGATGAATTATATAAATATAAACCGGACATTTTTGTTATGTGTGAGAATGCTACTAGAAAAGGTGAAAGTTTTACTTCAATTCCTAAAATTATATTTGAGGTAGTTTCTAAAAGTACAGCATCTCATGATTATATAACTAAACTTGCAGTATATCAAAAGTTTAAGGTAGAGGAATATAATATTGTAGAACAGAGTGGAAAAATTATACAGTATTCTTTAGTGGATAACCAATATGTTATTGCAGATGTATATAAAAATGATGATGAGTATGTAAGTACTGTTTTTAGTGATTTAAAAATAAGTCTAAAAGAAATATATTAATGTTAAAAAACCAGTTGCAAAGAGATATTTTACAACTGGTTTATTATATTACTTAGAAATTTTATCTAATAATTCAATTGAAGCATTAGCAGCTTTTTCTATTTGTTCATCAGCAGATATTTCTGCAGGGTTGTCTCCAGATTGCTGACCATAGCTACCAAATTGTGCATGATTTCCACCAGTTATTTCAACAAAGGTCGTAGAAGTTGGTAAAAGATCTTTAGAGCCAATAATTTTTTCTAAATCTGCAACACCATCTAAAGAGCCATAAATTGAAGTAACTTCAATATTAGAATCTTTAAGTTCATCCCCCTGAGGATATGAAGCATAAAAAATAACACCTTTAATATTACTATTTTCACTAGCATATTTGGCAGCCATTACTCCACCTAATGAATGGCCAGAAATTACCCAGTTTTTAATATTAGTGAATTTTGATATTACTTCGTCAGCAGCATTACTATCAAATATAGCAAAGTTTAATGGCATAGGAGTTATAATAATTTCATAGCCAGCTTGAGCAATTTTATTAGCAAGTGGGGCATATGCTTCAGGTTCTACTTTAGCTCCAGGATATATTATTAGGCCTGTTGTTGCAGTTGTATTTTCTGGAGTAAAGCTTATAAAGTTATTCTCAGTTACATCTACTAATGTAGAATCTTCTAAATTAGCCATAGCTTGAGTGCTTGGACCATAAGAAGTTGTAAAAAATGCAACTATAAATATAAGAGCAACAATAATTAAACCTAGTACTATAAAACCAAGTTTTTTTAAAGTTTTATTTTTCATTTTATTTTCACCTCAAGTTTTTCTTTTTTTATTATTAAATTATACACTATAATAACTTTCTCATTACTATTCCATCTGCTTTAAATGGCTCAACATTACCATAATCAAAAAAATCTTTTAATATACAGACTTCAAGAAATCCCTTCTTAAGATATATATTTCTAGCTGATGTCCAATTTTCAGCTACTACTAATAAAAGAGATTTAGGGTTTGCAATTAATTTATCTACATTATCAATTAAGTAATTAAACAGTATTTTACCTATACCATATTTTCTTGCTTTAGATGAAATAGCAAAAGATGATATATATAATTCATTACCATTAGCTTTATGGCTTTCTTTAATAGAATGATTTAATAAAAAGTCACTTTCCTTAAGATTTTCATTATACAGCCATATTTCAGAACAAATATATCCAATTATTTCGCCTTTATATTCAGCCACTAAGAAACCTTTATTAAAAGTCTCAATCCTATCAATAAATACTTGTTTATCTTCACAGATATTTTTATCAAAGGAATTATGTTCAATTTCTAATATTTTTTCTATATCATTTATTTTTGCATTACGTATTTTTAGGTTATTAATGTTCATTTAGATTCTCCTATAGACTTTTTAACTAATTAATTTATAGTTTAAGATAAGTTTTAATTTTTGTAGTTTATTATATATTAACATATTTTTAGTTTTAATATTATATTTTAGTAAAATAGATAAATTTTTTAAAATATCTATTAACTTATAAATACGATAAATATTTGGCGCTTTGTTTAAGAATAATAAATGCGAAATAATTATTCTAATAAAATTGCTATTTATAGTAGAATAATAGTATAGATTTAACAAGTTGAGGAATGAAAGGGTGATAGGGTATAAATATGTTAAATATTACTTCAAAAACAACTAAGAAAATTACAGAGGCATCATATTTATGTACGGGAAATACCAATAGATATAGAGTAATAATAAGAATCGCATATAAAAAATATGAAAAAATGAAGTATTCACTGTACAAAGAAGAAATTTTTGAGGATATTAAAAAAATAAATGGATTTGATGAATATACATTAGATGACTTAAAGCAAGATTTAGATGCTCTAGAAACTTGGGGTAACTTTATTGCTATACAGGATACAGCAAGAACTAGAACTTTAGAGGAGTTTAAAAATAGAAGATTTAGATATCAGTTATCTTCAACAACTGTTGAATTAGAAAGAACATTAATAAAAATTGAAAATATTAAAGAAACTTCTAGAGGATCATTAGAAATTTCATTAATTGAAAGATTTAAAGAAACATTAGAACAAATAAAAGTTCTCGAAGAATTTGATAGTAGCAAAATATATTCATGGTGGGAAATGTTAAATAGAGATTTTAAGCATTTAAATGAAAATTATCAAGATTATATTAGTAAATTTTATTCTCCAAAAACAGAGGAGTTACTAAAAACTAATGAATTTTTAATATTTAAAGAAAGTTTTATAAAATACTTAAGAGAGTTTATCAAGGGATTACAAATAAATGTACCTAATATAAAGTATTTATTAAATCATATTAATGATGAAGAAGCTAAAATTAGATGGATTGTTCAGAATATTATAAAGTATGAAAAAGAAAATATTGCTTTAGATATTGATTATGATGAAAAAGAAAGTTATGAATTACATTATGGAAGATACTTAAGCATGAGAGAATGGTTTATTGGAAATTTAGGCAATATTTCTATGGCTGATAATCTTTTAGAAAGTACTAGTGAAATTATTAGAAAAATAACAAGATATGCTTTGCAAATAGTAGAAATGCAAACTTCAGGGGGAAGTAGGAAGGGAGAATATAAAGCTTTAATTGAGATGTTTAATAAATGTGTAGATATTAATGAAGCACATAAATTATCATCAGTAGTCTTTGGAGTAATGTCATCAAAGCATATAGGTTGTGATATTGAAAGAGAAACAGAAAATATTAATAGTGGAATATACGAGGAAAATGCTACAACAGTAATAGTACAGCCAAGTAATAGATATAGAGCAAAAACAGCTAATAGAAATTCAGTTAAGGAAAAAACAGAAGCTAAAAAAGTTATGGCCAAGGAAATATTGGAAAAAAGAAAAAGAGAAAAAGAAATTATTGAAAGTAAGATTGTAAATAATAGATTATTATTTAAAGAATTGAATAATATTACTGCAGAGGAAAGAAGAATATTTTTAACTTGGTTATCTTATAGCTTAAACAAAAAAGATCAAGTCTGGGTAAGGAATGAATATGGAAGATACTATAAGGTAGTAAATAAGAATGAAACAGAAAAAATAACTTTAAGGTGCGAAGATGGAGACTTTATTATGCCTGCTTATGAGATTATTTTTAAAGAAGAGGTTTAAAGAATGAATTTTGTTGATTTATTAGGAAACTATTTGATATTAAAAGAAAAAGATAAAGAACTATATTATGATGTTAAAGATAATATAGATAAATATAAAAACTTTATTTATGATAATCTTGCTTATGACATAATTATAAAAGATGATTTTATAAAACTTGAAAAAATTCCTGGAATTCCAGAAGACTGGATGGGGATAAATGAATTTACAGAAATTAAGGAATACATATTTTTTATTTTATTAATTACATTTTTAGAAGATAAGAATAAGGAAGAACAATTTATTTTATCTAGCATTACAGAATATATAGAGCATAATTATCCAGATGAAAAGATTGAATGGACTATATTTAAAAATAGGAAGAGTTTAATAAAGGTCATGAAATTTGCTATAGATATTGGAATAATTAAAAAGAATGATGGTAGTGAAGAAGAGTTTTCAAAAAGTGAAACTGGAGATGTTTTATATGAAAGTACAGGATTATCAAGATACATAGTAAGAAGATTTAGTAAAGATATAGAAGATAGTGAAAGCTATGAAGATTTATTAAGTGATGAGTTTTCAGGAATAAGTAAGGATTTGGGAACCGTTAGAAAAAATAGAGTTTTTAGAAGGCTACTTTTATCACCTGTTGTATATAATGATGAAAATGATAATGGAGATTATGATTATATTAAAAGTAAGAGAAGTTTTATTAGAAGTACTTTTGAAGAAAATTTAGGTTGGGATATTCATGTTCATAAAAATGGGGCATTAGCAGTTTTAGAAAATTTAAATGAAGTTAAAGATATTTTTCCCAATAAAAAAGGTGAAAGTTCAGTAGTTTTATTTATTAATAAGGAAGTAAGAAGTAAGATTAAATCAGGTAATTTAAAAAAAGAAGATAATGATACTGTTATTATTAAAAATTCGGAATTTGATGAATTTATTATTGAAGTAAGAAAAACTCATGGTCATGGATTTACAAAGGCATTGAGAGATGCAAGTGAAGAGGTTTTTATAAACATGATAAGAAATTTTATGAAAGAATTTTCTATGATAAGAGAAGAAGAAGAGTTTACTATACTTATGCCTATTATTGGGAAAGTTTTGGGTGAATATCCAGCGGATTATAAAGGAGAGGGTAAAGATGAGTGATAGATGGATTGCAAATAAATTTGGATTATTTGATTTTTGGTATTACGATGAAGAAGAATTTGAGCTATCAAATGGGAAAATTATTTTTAGAGGAACCAATGGTAGTGGTAAATCAGTAACTACTCAAAGTTTTATTCCGCTATTGTTAGATGGAGATAAAAGACCAAGTAGATTAGATCCATTTGGATCAAGTGCTAGAAAAATAGAAAATTATTTATTATTAAATGAAGAAGAAAATGATAAGATAGCATATCTTTACATGGAATTTGTAAAACCATCATTCAATACATATTTAACTATTGGAATAGGCTTTAGAGCTAGAAGAGGAAAAAAATTAGATTGTTGGCATTTCATATTGAAAGATGGAAGAAGAATTAATAAGGAACTTAAACTTTATAAAAAAAGAGAAGGAAAGAAGTTTGCCTTAACAGATAAAGAGTTTAAGAATGCTTTAGGTGAAGGAAATATATATACAACAAGTCCTAAAGAATATATGGAAAAGGTTAATGAGCATTTATTTGGATATTCAGATATAGATAGTTATAAAGATTTATTAAATTTATTAATACAAGTAAGAAGTCCTAAATTATCTAAAGATTTTAAACCAACAGTTATATATGAAATATTAAAAAGTTCATTAAGTTTATTATCAGAAGATGATTTAAGAACTATGTCTGAAGCTATGGATAATATGGATAGTCTTAATAATAAGCTTGAAGAATTAAAAAAGAGCAAGGAATCAGCAATAAAAATAAGAGATTCTTTTAATAGATATAATTTAAGTGAATTATATAATAAAAGTAGAAATTATTATAGTAAAAAAAATCAAGTTAAAAATTTAAATATAGATTTAGGAAATTTAAATTTAGAAAAAGAAGAAATCTTAAAAGATATTGAAAATAATAAGAGTCAGCTTGATATATATATAAATAAATTAAATGCAGCAAAAATAAAAGAAGAAGCTTTAAAAAATAGTGAAGGATTTAATGCTAGAGATAAGCTATGTAAAGCTGAAGAAGAATTAAAAGAATTAGTAAATAATCGTGATAAAAATCAAGAAAAATATAATAAGAAAAATGATGATAAAACAAAAAGAGATAAGGAAATAAAAAAATTAGATTTAGAAGTTAGTCATATAATAAATGAAGTAAAGATGTTATTAGATGATGAGGAATACTTTAGAGAAGAAAGTTATATTCAAGAAGACTTTGGTCTTAAAGAGATTTTAAATAATGATAATTTTATTTTTGAAGATATAAGAAGTAGTGTTAATGAGTATGACAAATTAGTTAGAGATGCATATAGTCTAATTTTACAGTTTGATAATTGTAAAAAAGAATTTAATATAGTAGAAGAGCAAAGATATCTCCAAAAGGGAGAAGTTGAATCTGTAGAAAATAAGTTGAAAGAATCAATTGAATATTTAACAAATTTAAAAAGTGAATATATAGAAAATGTTAATGAATATTTAAAAAAAGTTACAGAGTTTATTATAGATGAAAAAGAGTTAGTAAATTTATTTAAAGAAATTAATAATATTAAAGAAATAGCTAATTGTAGTAATATATTAAATATAGTTAAAAATATTAGTGAGCCTATTAGACATAATATTTTTGAAAATAAAATTACATTAGAAAATAAGAAAAAATCATTACAAAAAGATATTAATAGTATAAATGAGGAAATTTTATCAATAGAAAATTCTAAAGAATCAATAGAAGATACAGAAGAGATGTCTAATTGTAAAAAGATTTTAAGCAATAATAATATACCATTTGAAAATTTTTATAAATGTATAAACTTTAATGATGAAATAGATAGTGTAAAGTTTGGTATGAAAAAATAGCCTATGGCTAATTTTTGATAA
>ERZ791879.761-NODE-761-length-20514-cov-3.087345_pt1 | contig 20514 bp, 16 predicted proteins | sample MGYA00510162_ERZ791879 | MGnify/ENA primary metagenome ERZ791879 (study PRJEB30046, sample SAMN00792113) | human gut metagenome | study: EMG produced TPA metagenomics assembly of the A metagenome-wide association study of gut microbiota in type 2... | reverse complement strand
CCGGATTTAAGATGTAATGTCCGTTCACCTTTTCTGCTTTCAGAAGATGAGTATGTCCATGTACCAGAATATCACCGGCTTTAAGCGGCGGCATCTGGTCCTGGTTGAACAGGTGTCCGTGGGTAGCAAAGAAGGTCAGGCCATTCAGCACCAGAATAGCATAATCTGCCATAACCGGGAACTCTAAAACCATCTGGTCCACCTCAGCCTCGCAGTTTCCGCGCACGGCAATGATCTCGTTCTTGTACTCATTTAACATAGCAATGACCTGCTTTGGCGCATACTCCTCTGGGAGATCATTGCGTGGTCCATGATATAAAAGGTCTCCAAGCAGGATCAGGCGCTCTGCGCCAGACTCGCGGTAAACCTCCAGAAGCTTTCTGCAGTAATGCGCAGAACCGTGAATATCAGATGCAAACATGTATTTCATTGATTTTTTCCTCATCTTTCCTTGACATTAATACTGTTATTTTATTACCCGCCCATAAACTTGTCAACGAATTACCCTATGTTTCGTATTTCTTGCATGTTACTGTTCACGCATGCGTGCCCGGCAATGGAAAATTTCCTCACTCCCACTCCAGGTATTTTCCGCGGTAGGCCTGGATCCCGCCGTATACATCAACCGCCTCGTATCCGAACGAAGCCAGCCACCTTGCTGCCCGCATGCTGTTCGGTCCGTGATAGCAGTATAAAACGATCAGGCGGTCCGTCGGAAGTTCCCGGACACGCTGTTTCAGTTCATTTGCCGGAATGTTTACCGCTCCCCGGATATGTGCTTTGCAATATGCATCCGGATTCCTCATATCCACCAAAAACAGTGGTATTTCCCGGTCCAGATATTCATCCAGCTGTGCCCCGCTGATCAGATCCCACATACCGCCTATCCCCCGCCTGTCCCTGCTTCTTACTGTATCTTATGCAAGGGAACGGAGTTTGGACAATCCGCAGCTGTACCGCCGACTTTGGTACTATTGTTTACGCAGGCGTGTCCAGCAACGGGATCCTGACGCATCCCAGCGGAACTTTTTTGCTTCACAAGACTCAATTTCTGACAGAACAAGCAAAAGGAAGCCCCTTTCGAGACTTCCTTCCTATTTTTTCTGAAATGACTGCAACGCATACCCGGTCATCTGTTTCAGGCGCTCGTCCAGCAAAAATACTTGTTCCGGCGGACACAGGCACCATTCATACAAAACTCCCCGGAAAACAACAAACAGATATCCATTGATCTCTTTGGCAGAAGCATCTGTCTGCAGCTCACCTGCATCGATGGCCTTCTGGATCAGTTCCTGCATCCCCATATAAAGCCGGTCTCTATCATCGCTGTGCTTTCGCATCTGGAAGATGCGGTAGCAGGTAAATTCCCATCCGTCCGCCAACACTGCGGCAGATAACGTCTGTGCAAAAAACGTCCGGATCTTATCACAGTACGGTCCCTGTTCCTGTGCCCACTGATGCAGAAGCCGTCCCATTTCTATATCGTGATCCTGATACAGCTGGTCGATCATGTCATCTTTTCCAGTAAAATAATGATAAAAGGTTCCAGTTGTACAGCCAGCCGCGGACGCAATCTCCCGGACACCGACATCGGATATCTTTTTTTCAGAAAATAGTTTTCCCGCTGCCTCTAACAGCTTTTCCCTGGATCGCCTGGCTTTTTCCTGCTGTCTGTCCTTGCTCATCTGCATGTCTCCTGCTCAAACTAGATAAGATTGTAACCATATCACGACTGAATGCTTACGTAAAAAACATTATAATCCATTTTTCTATATTTGAAAAGAAACGAAATTTCTATTTTGCCATGCATATCCTGCCTAAAGAACAATCTGTACGGAATCAGTGAGGCAAACAAAGCAGTGGCATTAGCCAATCAGAGTAAAACCGGATAAGGTCACCATACCAGCAAACATTGCAGCCGGGATCACACCTACCCAGATATTGCCGAATTTACGGTACAGATAGGTTACAACTCCGGTTGTGCCGCCCATCATATAGCAGTAACCAAAGGCAAAGTCCAGTGCTCCGCAGCTGGTATTTTTTCCGGTTCCATATACATCGATCTGCGGAATCAGGGTCTGGCCGGTTCCAAGCATCATACTTCCGCCGTACTGGATCAGAAGGAGTAAGAACAATGCAAGCGCCGTCATCACCGTATTCACTGCAACGGCGATCCACATATCCTTCTTTTCATTTCCGGTGGAATGCAGCACTCTCTGACTCATATTTCCGGTGAACATCACAAAGAAAATGATCAGCACATACGGAATTGCGCGGAAGATCCGCATCGGACACATTTTTAAATAAGTAGAAAGGTTCCACACCTGATAGTTGATGCCAAGGAAGCCCTCTAACAGTCCCAGCCATACAAACACAAAGGTTACGCAAATCAAGCCCATGAGGAATCCCTTTGCCGGTTTGGTCCAGTCAATCCTGCTTTCTACTGCACCACCCAGAGCAAACTCGGACAGATGCATCGGATTTCCTTCTTTTTTCCGCTTGGAAGCAGTCAGAAGCATCCGCACGATACCGATCGCTGCCAATACCAGAAGCCAGCCCATGATACCATTTAAGTTTGCGGATGTCAGAACCTTAGACCAGACAGTTCCGGCTCCGGTCCATACCATCACATAAGCAGACACCGGAACAAAAATGATCATCGGGATGATCACTGCAAAGAGAACATCCAGAATCCATGCCTTGGCCCCACTTCTCGGCGCTTTTACCGGCACCGGATTCGCTGCTGATGCAAAGAAGGGATTCTGCATCAGCAGGTTCACCAGAGCCGCCAGTAAAAACATCATGGTCACGCAGGCAATTCCAGAAAAGATCTGCTGCGGAAGCCATGCCGTATCATCTGCCGGACGGCTGACCGGTTCTTCATTGACCGTAGATTCGAAGGATAAGATTGCCTGGATCGTCTCACCACTGATATTTCCAGTCTGATGCAGGGTTCCGCTGATCTCAGAATAGCGGAACAGCTTGCCATTCCGGTCATAGTCTTTTCCGGAAACAACCTCCGGAAGACCAGCTGCTTTTGTCACATACTCTGTACAAGCCTGCGGATCCCCAATAAAGAAATAGTCGTACTGGTCTGCGTCGGACTTGATCAGACAGAAATTCGTGTCCACATCATCGATACCGCCTGCCATCTGGATCATAAACGGACCAAATACCTCACAGATGCTCTTGATCTGATCCGGCATTGCTTTATAAGTCTGAAGAACTGTCTGGGTTCCCGCAGAATAACCGATCAGATTGATCGCATCCTTCTCTACATAAGGCAGGCTGTTTGCGTACTCTGCAACACTTTTTGCCTGGATGCTGCGGTCTACAGACGGGTCGGATTCACCGCCGCCCTGCAAATCCGGTGATAAAACTACATAACCGCGGCGTGCCAGCTCCATGCTCCAGGTATCGTTGGAATGGGCATGGTTGGAACGTCCATGGTAAATGACTGCGACCGGAGCCGGTGTCTCATTGGTTGCGTTTTTCGGTATGTAGATAAGGGAACTTACGGTAGTTCCATCCTGACTGGTGAGGTTCAGCCGTTTGACCGCTACATTGCCCCAGCTGGTCTGAAAGCCCCAGACCAGAACTGAGCACACGACCAGAATTGCCATACAGGCAGCAAAAAACGAGACTGCCCTATTCTTTTTTCTTTCCATTTTCTTCTCCTTGTCTGCTTTGGTAAAATCGTTGAACAGAAATCCTTGACCCGGTTTCTGCCCTTAAAAATATAACGCGTTATGTTTTTATAAAATATAACATGTTATATTTTTAACGTCAATTCAAGATGCACATTTTTTCTCCTAATTTCCTACTTTCAGCATTCTTGACAATTTTTTATCGGAAATCTATGCACATTTCCCATGCAATAATGTTGGAATAAAGAAAGAATGCAATTTCCTACAAAATAAAAAGACCGTCTTCCTAATAAAGAAGGCGGCCTCTTTTGCTAAGTCGTTGTCCGGTTGTAACTTGATATCCTTAATTTCTTGCAGAGTTGTCCATATTATTTCTGCTGCTGTTCTGTGCCCGGTTCTTGGTACTGTTCTGCATATTATCCTGACCGGAATTACGGCTGCTGTTCTGAGTCTTATTCTGGCTGGAATTACGGCTGCCGTTCTGGGTCTTATTCTGACTGGAATTACGGCTGCCGTTCTGGGTCTTATTCTGACTGGAATTGCGGCTGGTATTCTGGCTGCTGTTCCGCTCAGAATCCATAGAATTGGAAGTGTGGCAGTCTCTACTGTTGTCCATATCACTGTAATGATCTCTCATTGTGCATACCTCCTGTTTGGCTTTAACAAATTTGTTACGGGATTAGTATGCGAATTTGAAAGGAGAATATACCGATGCGCAGCTGTCGGTTTTTTCCAGTTTTTAAATACCTGCAACAGCTGTTTTTTCCGAATTTTCTTTTCACATCAACGTGCTGACCAGACAGGAATGCACACAAAGCGAAAAGCCAGACAGGGGAGCTATCTGGCTTTTCTTAGGGAGTATAAATAATTAATAAGGTTGAAGAAGCTGATTAAGGGGATCAGCATTCTTCAACCTCATTATAATGGAAAACAATGGAAAAAGCAACGTCCGATTGTTTTTTGGATACACGTTTTTAAGTTCCCAAGTTCCAGATTCCATGCGTGAAGAACCCACGACTGAAACCACGAGAATGTGGCGGCTGGTTTCTTCAATATCTGCTAGAACATGCTTACAATCTTGACTGGATTACGGTAATTCCACTTGGAAATTTTGATGCCGGTTGCATAGGTGGAGGCATGAACGATTTTTCCATCGCCGATATACATAGCTACATGGTTGATGCCTGAACCACCGGAATAGAATAACAGGTCGCCCGGCTGCATCTGGCTGGAGTTTACTGCATGTCCCTGGGTTGCCTGGGAACCAGAGGAACGGTTCATGCTGATGCCTGCACCATGCTGCATGACATAACGGACAAACCCAGAACAGTCAACACCGGTACGCGGATCGTTGCCGCCTGCGCGGTACGGACCGCCCACAAACTGAAGTGCGTAATTCACAAGATTCTGGCGGGCACTGGCTGTCTGGGCTGCTGCCTCGGCTGCAGCTGCCTCTGCTGCTGCCAGCTCTTCTTCCAGCTTCTTTGCTGCCTGGATTTCCGGAGCCGGTCCATTGTCCTCGTCAGCCACCTCTTCTGCTGCCACTTCAAGTACAGTAGAAACCGGAGCCTCCTGGATCACTTCCGGCTCTGCGTGTGCAACCATAGGTTTCTGCCACATTAAACCGCCTGATACTGCCAGCACTGCTGCTATGTATAATACTGTTTTCTTCATGAACCGCTCTCCAATCGTGAATGATTTATTTCTAAATATTACGTAATTGTTAACTATGTTACAAACTGATTATACACGTGTGACGCTTTTCCGTCAAGCAATCTGGGCAGAATTTACTATTTCTTAATAATTTCCTTCATATTTCTGTGATAAATGTAAAAAACATGCATCCTCGCAGAGCATTTTTGTTTCTTGGAACGCAATTTCCTATGAAATCAAAAGAACCAGACCGTTCCGTACAAAAAACGTGAACTGTCTGGTTCTTAATTTGCAACTTTCGTGCTGCAGAAGATACTAAAATGAACAGCAGCGCTAAAGCTGCCGGGCGCACTTGCATGAACAGCAGTGTTTTATCGGCGCGGCCCCTGCACAAGCCACATGATCAAAATTACAATTCCGATTACCGGAAGCAGCGGTATTACCAAAGTCAGAAGTCCTCCTATGATCGTAAGCACTAGCGTAAAAAACGCAATCACGATTACAACTGCCAGAAGCTTCCAATACCATTTATTCAGGTTATAGTAATGAATATTCCCGTTGCTGCCATAGGTTCCGTATGCTGTCTGCTGTTGTTCGTCCTGTCTGCTTCTTTCACTATTTCCCGTAAATCCGCCAAACGGATGATACTCCTCGTATTCTCCCTCTGCCGCCCCAGGCGTGGTGTCCATGATCGTGCGGGCAATCAGCCGCGGGTCACCAAGTTCTTCCATAATGTCCGATTCTGTGCGGCCATTTTGGCGCTCAGAACGGATATAATCATCATAATAACGGAGCTGGTCGCGCACTACCTGCGGTGGTACATTGCCGGAAAGCGCATTCTCCAGTCCCCGGAGAAATTCTTCTTTGCTCACGATGCTCCTCCTATCAAGCCCTCGTATTGCTGCTCAGGCACGTATTGCTTCTGCAGCAGCCACATTGCTTTTTTCCTAGAAGTATAGTACCATAAATACAACAAATTGAAAAGTTGTTACTTTGTTAGTTTTTATTTACAAGGAGTGAAAAAATTATGGAAGAGCTTTATGTGTTTGGAACCGGCAATGCAAATGCCACTCATTATTACAATACCTGCTTTGCCCTGCGCGATGAAGACCAGTATTTCATGGTCGATGCCGGTGGCGGAAACGGCATTCTCCGTATTTTGGAAGATATGAAGATCGATTATCCGCAGATTCACCATCTCTTTGTTACCCATGAGCATACTGATCATATTCTTGGCGTCATCTGGCTAGTACGTTTCATTGCAACCCGCATGAAAAACGGCAAATATGAGGGTGATTTTAACATCTACTGTCACGACGGTCTGGTATCCACCATCGATACCTTTTGCAAGCTGACCTTGCAGGACAAATTCTACCGTCTGATTGGTGACCGCATCCACTTGATTCCGGTTCACGATAGCGAAACCCTGCACATTCTGGATTACGATGTCACCTTTTTCGATATCCACTCCACCAAAGCACGCCAGTTTGGCTTTACTACCGTCTTAAAAAACGGCAAGAAACTGACCTGTGCCGGAGACGAGCCATATAATGCCGCCTGCGAACCATACGTCAAAGGCAGCGACTGGCTGCTTCACGAAGCGTTCTGTCTCTACGATGAGCGCGATCATTTCAAACCTTACGAGAAGCACCACAGCACCGTCAAGGATGCCGCTGAGCTTGCAGAAAGCCTTCATATCCCGAATCTGGTGCTCTGGCATACCGAAGATAAATCCGTCGGAAAACGGAAAGAGCTTTATATGGCCGAGGGAAAGGCTTATTACCACGGCAATCTCTATATTCCGGAGGACCGCGATATCCTGACGCTTTCTTAATGCTAAAGAAGCCGGACAGTTACAAGCTTTCTCAATACATATCGACCGTCTCCCTCTCATAAAATGAAATGGCAAAGAACTTTACCAGTCTGCCGTATTTCTTTTTATGGGAGGTTTTCAGCCATGAACGATCCAAAACAGACAGACAAAAAGGACATGCGCCATTCCCAGTGCAGTGTCCTTTTTCTGTTATACACACAATGCTTTCGCTTTACACAATTTCTGATTTATGCAGAAATCCTGACATTGGCCCTGCTTTTTTTCTCTTACGCGTTTCCGCTTCCTCTGGCACAGCTATTTCAATCAGGCAGCCCTGCTGCTGCCCATGTAAGTACACATTCTGATAGCGCAACCTCCCATAACGAAAAAAAAGATTTTATCCACTGGGTCGACTTTACTGTAACCAATGAGGCGCTCCGCCAGGCACTCCGTCTGGATGTCGACAGCTACACGACCGATTATCACTTAAACTGGATTGAGCTTCTTGCCTATCTTGCCGCACGCTATGGCGGGGATTTTTCGCGCTACAAGGCATCCGACATGGACACACTTGCCGAAAAGCTCAAAAGCGGAGCAACCATGGCATCTCTGACCGATGGGATGAAATACTATGCATATTATTTAGAGGCTTATACTGCAGTTCTGGGCGGGATGGTGGGTGTTTATGAGATACAGGAACCTGTCGCCCAGAACATCAATGATGATTCTGCTTCTGGTTCTGCTTCTGATGCTGGCCCTGGTACGGCTCCCGGTGCTGATCCGGATGCTGCCCATAACTCTGCTTTGGGCAGCCGCACCCCAGCTTACCGCTGGGTCCGCAAATACGGCCTCAAAGCCTTTTCTCCCATTGCCAAAAACTTCCCTTATCAGGATTTCGATGATTTTGGTGCTGCACGCAGTTATGGTTTCAAACGCCAGCATTTGGGTCATGATATGATGGGGCAGGTTGGGACTCCCATCATTGCCGTGGAATCTGGCTACGTGGAAGCCATCGGCTGGAACCAGTATGGCGGCTGGCGGCTCGGTATCCGCAGCTTTGATAAAAAACGCTATTATTACTATGCGCACCTGCGAAAGAACTATCCCTATCACAAATCCTTAAAAGCGGGAAGCATCGTCCAGGCCGGAGATGTGATCGGCTATCTGGGCCGCACCGGCTACAGCCGCACGGAAAACACCAACAACATTGAAGAACCGCATCTGCACTTTGGCATGCAGCTGATCTTTGATGAATCCCAGAAGGATGGAAATCATGAAATCTGGATCAACTGCTATGAGATTGTAAAGTTTCTGCAGCTGAACCGGTCTGAAACCGTAAAGAATCCGGAAACCAGGGAATATTCTCGGGTGCTGGACATGAAAGACCCCGCCGTTTCCGGCGGGGTCTGATACCTTAATCGTCACGCATATGCCACCTCTGACATAGCTTCAATCCTATGTGTGAAATGATTACGGTATACTGTTTTATTAGTTTCTCTTGATTCTTCCATCGTAATCCAGAATATAGCCATCCGGAGTCGTGGTGTTTTTCAGCATGGCACCGGAATTATCACAATAATACTGTTCACCATTCCAGTCGATCCAGCCGGTTCTCATGTATCCATTCTCATCGAATACATACCACTTGCCATCAATCTCTTCCCATGCATTCTTGCTGTAGGTGCCATCGCTGTGCTGATACCACCAGCCATTGTTATCGCTCTTCCACTCACCGGAAACTGGGAGACCGCCAGCCTCACCTGCGCGGATTGCCTTAACCTGGTCCGCATTGTAGGAAACCACGTTGGATTCTACCCACTTGCCTTTGTTGGAAGCATTTTCTCCATTTACCGGACGAACCTTTACCTGATAGCTGGCTGCCCTGGTCACCTCATTTTTCAGGTTATAGTTTGTTTCTGTGGTTGTACGGGCAGTCACACCGACTGCATTGCCATCGCGGTAAACCATTACCTCATAGCTTCCTGCACCAGAAATCGGGTTCCAGGTTGCAAAACCATTGTTGGTCAGATTTACCGTCTCTTCCTCTGAAAAATCTGCTACATACTCAGACAGGGAAGGAAGCTTTACAACCACCTTTAATGTTTCCGATGAATCTGCTTTCGATGCTTTTACCAGAGTTGCGCCATCCAGTTTAATATCGCTCAGTTTTGTAACCGAAAAATAATATCCGTCTTCCGCACGCAGATAAATCGTAATTTCCGGAACATCCGTTGCTACCCACTCAAAACCACTGTTATTTACTTCATAAGTATCATAGGAATACTTACTGCTGTCCTTAACATCGACATCGATATCTTCCGAACCAATCCGGGTTTCCGGCGTGATCGATGCCTCTACTTTTATATTTACCGATTTGATTTTCTTTCTGCTGGCCGCCATAACCGGCATCGCCATCAGTCCGGCGAACAATGCTGCCATCGTAAGCATTCCGATCCATCTCTTTTTACTCATCATATTCCCCACTCGCTTTCTATCTTTATTTGCAACTGTTTTGATACCCTCACCGTTATCATTGGTTCCTTGCTGTTTTTTAGCATTTTCTATCAAGTTGGATTAGCTGTTTTTCTTCCAGCTACAAATGGATTATTACAGTTTCACTCTATTACATCCTATTTCCAATGTCAAGCTATCTGGCAAATTCGTAAGTTTTCTCATAAAAACGTAAGAAAAAAGACCGGCATTTTCTCAATACCGGTCTTTCATTTCGTTTCTCTTGTGTTACCCGTTTCAATTGTTGTTCTCTACCCGATCAGGCTCATTAAGTATCCTACAAATGCGCCGCCCGGCGTTCCAATAATATTGCCGAGGAGAGCCATCAGAATACCGATCGGGACCAGTGCGTTACTATATGCACCTGCAAGTACCGGTGCTGTCGCAGTTCCTCCGATATTCGCCAGCGAAGCAACGCCACAGGTAAAGATATCCAGCCGGATCAGCTTTGCGAGGATTACCATAACCGTTACATGGATCAGCAGGATCAGGAATCCGGCTGCCAGCCATACCGGTGCATTTCCCATAGCAGAGATATCTGCTCTGGAAGCGATCATCGCAACGACAATGTAAAGAATGATATTGGAAACCTCTTCCGTTCCCTTAATCTTTCCAAACGGAGTCATCGCTGCGATCAGGCCGGCAGCTGTTACGAGAAGGACCGTCCAGGTTGCCTTATCAAAAACAGGCAGAACGGAAGCAACCATAACACCGGCATCCTTGGACAGAGAGGATACAAAAAAGGATACACCGATCAAAAGAAGCATGTTTTTCCATGCAAGAGGTCTCTTGTCCTCCCTTGCCTCTTTTTCCAGAGATGCTCCTACTTCATCGATCAGACGTACATCTGCCTTTGTCCAGGAGTTGAATTCCTTAGAGAAATTGATCACCCACAGAAGGAACATAACATAGATCACTGCACAAACCGAGTCCATTACCAGGGCATATGCCAGACTTTCTTCACTTACATCCAGAATTGCCTGAACCGCCAGCATATTACTGCCGCCGCCTAACCAGCTTCCGCACAGTGCTGCAAGTGCTTTCCAGCTATCCGGTCCCAGTAATTTATGGAAAATACCATAGCTTACTACAAATCCAACACCGATTGAAATACTTGCTGAGAAGAAACCGATCAGCATTTTCGGTCCTAATTTAATAATCTTTTTCAGATCACAACGCAACAGCATTAAAAACAGCATCGCGTAGAGTAATGGATTTTTAATTGCTACATAAACGGCTGACGTATCCTGCAAATCCCATACTTTCATAGTGCATAAAAGCATCATGCCTAAATAGATCAGAACGATCGGCGGTGCAAATTTAAAAAAAGTCTGTGCGCCTTTTCCCCGCAGGTACACAGGAAGATTGACCAAAATTGCTGCCAGCAGCATTAAAGTGGCCAGATAGATAAATCCATCATGAATCATTTGAAATGCTCCATTCCGCCACCAGATATCGGTGGGCTTTATTTTTTTCAGAACAAGTCAAAACAGGCAGTTGAATTTTCCTCCTTTCCCATTTCAATACCTTTTCACGAACCGCAGGACAATGTGAGAATGGCGTGGCAGTATGCCGCCTTCTCCATAAAATTGTCGCAAAAGCTGAAAAAAAATGTACCTTGGCGCGTTCTTGTATGACAGGACGCAATTTCCCATCATACAAAAACGGTCCAGAATCATGTTCTGGACCCTTAAGTGACTTCTCGAATCGTGTAATGTCCTTTCACATTGCCGTTTCTTATTTTGACTTTTCTTCTATGTAGTATAAAGGGTGACAGCAAAAAAGTCAATTTTCAGACATAAATATCATTCAACGCTATAGAGCTTTTATATCACAATAGCGTGCAGAGCATGCTATCGTATATAATGAAAAAAGACCGGCATTTTCTCAATACCGGTCTTTCATTTCTGCTGCTATACTGTACTGCTGTCCGCATAAAAACGATTATTTTGCGTAATCTGTCACACGGGATTCGCGGATCACATTAACCTTGATCTGACCCGGATATTCCAGCTCATCCTCGATGCGCTTGGAAATCTCACGTGCCATCAGAACCATGTCATCGTCACTTACCTGCTCCGGGATAACCATGATACGAACCTCACGGCCAGCCTGGATTGCAAAGGATTTGTCTACTCCCTTAAAGGAGTTGGTAATCTCTTCAAGCTGTTTTAATCTGTTGGTGTATGTCTCCACAGTTTCTCTTCTTGCACCAGGTCTTGCTGCGGAAATGGTGTCTGCAGCCTGTACCAGACACGGGATCAGGCCCTGCGGTTCAACATCGCCATGATGGGACTCTACTGCATTAATAACGGTAGCAGACTCTTTGTATTTTCTGCAAAGATCTGCACCAAGCTGTACATGGGAGCCCTCCACTTCATGGTCAATGGATTTTCCAATGTCATGTAACAAACCAGCACGTTTTGCCAGACGGACATCTGCTCCGACCTCAGCGGCCAGAAGACCTGCCAGCTGTGCAACCTCGATGGAATGCTTTAACGCATTCTGACCGTAGCTGGTTCTGAATTTCATCTTACCAAGCAGTTTGATCAGTTCCGGATGGATTCCGTGAATGCCAACCTCAAGGGCTGCAGCCTCACCATCCTCGCGCATGTTTGCTTCTACCTCACGCTGCGCTTTTTCTACCATTTCTTCGATTCTCGCCGGATGGATACGTCCATCCACGATCAGTCGCTCCAGGGCAATTCTTGCCACTTCACGCCGCACCGGATCAAATCCGGACAATACGACTGCCTCTGGGGTATCGTCGATGATCAGTTCAACGCCGGTCATGGTCTCAAGGGTACGGATATTACGTCCCTCACGTCCAATGATGCGGCCCTTCATCTCATCGTTCGGAAGCTGTACCACAGACACGGTAGTTTCAGCCACATGGTCTGCAGCACATCGCTGGATTGCAGTAACCACGTACTCCTTTGCCTTTTTGTCAGCCTCTTCTTTTGCTTTGTTCTCCATCTCTTTGATCATCTTGGCAGTGTCATGCTTGACCTCTGCCTCAACGGATCTGAGCAGATACTCTTTTGCCTGTTCGGAGGTTAAACCGGAAATCCGCTCCAGTTCCTGTATCCCTTTTTCGTACAGGGCCTCGACCTCACTGTTACGCTTGTTTAAGGCTTCCTCACGGGATGCAAGTCCGGCTTCCCGCCGTTCCATGTTCTCTGCTTTTTTGTCTAAGTTCTCTTCTTTGCTCAGCACACGTCGTTCATAGCGCTGAAGTTCAGCTCTTCTTTCCTTTGTCTCTTTATCCAGCTCATTCTTAGTCTTTAAGGACTCTTCCTTCGCCTCCAGGAGAGCTTCTCGCTTCTTTGTCTCTGCCGTCTTTAACGCTTCATCTATTATTTCCCTGGCTTTTTCTTCCGCGGTTCCGATCTTGCTTTCGTAAGCATTCTTCCGATGCGCGGTCGCAACAGCCCAGCTAATAGGCGCCACAACACACAGTGTAACTACAACTGCTATTATCGTTGACACAGGAGCACCTCCTTATTTAGTTTTCATTGTACACCAATACAACACTACAATTTTAAACTGTTTTGTGCATTATGTCAATAACTCTCTGGAAGTTCTTCACGTCCGTTGCGTTCCTTATCCTGCGTCTTCAGACATACGGTCCGTGACCCTGCGGATGGCTTCACTACTGAATCCACGCCGTCCCAAAGTACCCATGAGCCTCCGGTAATCTGCCGGTTCCATGCGCTTTCCCGGCTCATAACCCTTCTTTAAAAGAAGCTTTTCGATCTGGCTTTCCTCGTCCACCGCCTCCTCCTGGAAAGAGAGGTCAATGATCTCCCGCGAAACTCCCTTGCGCTCTAAATCTGCCCGGATCTGGCGGCGGCTTTTCCGGGACGCGCAAGAGCGGATATACCGCCCTGCATAAGCCTCATCGTCTAAATAACGGTACTCCTTTAAAAAGAGTACCGTCTCCTCGATCTCTTCCGGGCCATATTCCCGTTCTTTTAACTTCTGGCGCAGTTCCCTCTCGGTGCGGTCACGAAACTCCAGGAGTGCGAGTGCGCACTCCCGGTCTGTTTTTTCTGAACGTGCAAACCTTCCTGACTGGCTGCCTTTCTTTGCCTTGGCAGTCTTCCAGGACTGCCCGTGAAGCTTCTGGCCTTCTTCCGCCTGGACGATGTCTGCATCTGCCTTATCTGTTTTTTTGTTTTGCGGCATGTCCCTGCCCTGTACGGTCCAGACTTTCATGGAATTACTCCTCGTCTGTCAGCTCAGCACCGGTATTTTCTGCGTCCTGTGCTTCTTCCTCTGCTGCATTTGCAGCCAGTGCTGCTACAGTCTCGTCCGCCGGAAGGCCATGCTTCTCGCGGACCTTGCTCTCCACCTCGGCACAGACTGCCGGATGTGTGCGCAAATAGGTCTTGGCATTCTCACGGCCCTGGCCGATCTTGGCTCCAGCATAAGCATACCATGCACCACTCTTCTCGATGATGTCGTCCTTGGCTGCAAGGTCCAGAATATCGCCTTCTTTGGAAATGCCCTGACCAAACATAATGTCAAACTCTGCCTCTTTGAATGGCGGAGCGATCTTGTTCTTAACCACCTTCACACGGACATGGTTACCGATGACCTCGCCGCCCTGCTTGATGGACTCTACACGGCGCACATCCATACGGACAGAAGAATAGAACTTCAGTGCACGTCCACCGGTCGTAGTCTCCGGGTTTCCGAACATAACACCGACCTTCTCGCGAAGCTGGTTGATGAAGATAACGCAGCAGTTGGATTTGCTGATGATACCGGTCAGTTTTCTTAAGGCCTGGGACATAAGACGTGCCTGAAGGCCTACGTGAGAATCACCCATCTCGCCGTCGATCTCGGCCTTTGGTACCAGGGCTGCAACAGAGTCCACGATGACAATGTCTACTGCACCGGAGCGGACCATGGTCTCGGTAATCTCTAGCGCCTGCTCGCCGTTGTCCGGCTGGGAAATGTAAAGGTTGTCGATGTCCACACCGATGTTCTTCGCGTATACCGGGTCCAAGGCATGCTCAGCGTCGATGAAACCGGCAATACCGCCGCGCTTCTGCACCTCAGCTACCATATGGAGCGCTACGGTTGTTTTACCACTGGACTCCGGTCCGTAGATCTCGATGACACGGCCCTTCGGCACACCGCCAAGGCCCAGTGCGATATCCAGGCTGATGGAACCGGTCGGGACGGTCTCGATGTTCATGTTTGCACCGGAATCTCCCAGCTTCATGATAGAACCTTTTCCGTAAGACTTCTCAATCTGTGTAATGGCAGCATCCAATGCTTTTAATTTATCGTCTTTATTCATGTTATAATCCTCCAACTGTAGAACCACCGTACCCACTGGCCCAGCGCCAGCAGCGAACAGATGTTCTTTCCAATGTTATAATCATAGTATAAACTGCTTCAAATGTCAACAAATTATTGTTCTTCGGGGTGGGAATTTTTGAATTAAAATTTTTTAGAAATACGGGCAGAACTGCCCATTTGGACTGCACTTTCACTATAGCATGCCGCAAAGTACATGTCAAATAAAAGAACACGAGAAATAAAAAGAAAAAAGCCTGTGCCGTGATGGTTGCACAGGTTTTTCTTACATATCCGTTTCAAAAAAGTTTTAAGGAGTTCAGATGTTTATCTTTTTTCTGACTTTAGTATAACATATGCCTTACGAAAATGTTTGTATAATGTTTAAATAGATTATGAAGATATTCTTAAATCGGCCAAATCCGCAGACAGGACTTTATCGTGCGGATTTTCCAGTTCAGAAAATTCCTGCCTGCATCCTGTGTTTGCAGCCGCACAACTGCCTTCTCTCCAGAATATCCTAACAGTAAAAAGAATGCCGGGGTTCCCCATGAGTACAGCCTCCCCATTTTCCCCTGCACACAGCCCGGACGGCCTTACCGGGCGCGGTATCGGCGTAGCAGTTCTGGATACCGGGTGTTTTCCGCATGAAGACCTTAAGCCACGCATCGCTGCGTTTTTTGATATGGTACGCCGTCGCAGAGTCCCCTATGATGACAACGGGCACGGCACCCATGTCTGCGGCATCATCGGCGGGAACGGAAAAGAAAGCGCCGGGCGTTTTTGCGGAATCGCCCCGGGCTGCCACCTGGTCCCTGTAAAGGTACTGGACAAACGGGGCGGCGGCTATGTTTCCGACGTGCTTGCCGGGCTCCATACCATCATGCAGCAGCGGGAACGCTACAATATCCGGATCATCAATGTTTCGGTCGGCTCCTTTTCTGGCCGGAGCATGAACGAAAACTCTGCCCTGGTCCGCGGTGTGGAAGAAGCCTGGGATTCCGGCTTTACCGTGGTCGTTGCCGCCGGTAATATGGGGCCAAAAAGCGGCAGCATCACCACCCCCGGCATCAGCCGCAAGGTCATCACGGTTGGCTGTTCTGACGATCACCAGGAAGTCAACGTTATGGGGAACCGCATGTCTGACTATTCCGGGAGAGGACCTACCCGCGCCTGCATCTGCAAGCCGGACATTGTCGCACCCGGGGCTGCCATCAAAAGCTGCAGTCCCGGCGGTGGTTATGCCGTTAAAAGCGGCACCAGCATGGCTACCCCTTATGTTTCCGGTGCTATTGCCCTCCTCTTAGAGCAGCACCCGGAAATGTCCAACCGGGATGTAAAGCTCTTTCTCCGGGAGCGGGCAGTCGACCTGGGACTCCCCAGAAACCAGCAAGGCTGGGGACTTCTTGATATCCCCAGCCTTCTTCGCTAATTTTCTGACGGGAAACAGGCCGACATCACTAATGCGCTGTCCTCCCTGTCCCGGCAGTCTCTATGAAATTCCTGTGTTTTTCTTCATCAGATCAATCTGACTCTGCACACGCCTTCGATGGCATTGAGCTTCTCCACCATAGTCTCATCCGGCACATGCTCCAGATCCATCAGCGTATATGCGAACTTATCGCGGCTCTTGTTGGTCATGTCGGAAATGTTGATCTTTCCGGCAGCCAACACTCCGGTGATCTGGCCGATCATGTTCGGAATGTTTAAATGCAGCACAGCCAGACGGCAGGCTGTCTTCTTCACACCCATATCACACGCCGGATAGTTCACGGAATTGCGGATGTTGCCGTTCTCCATATAATCCATGATCTCCTGAACAGCCATCTTCGCACAGTTGTCCTCGGACTCCCCAGTCGAAGCGCCAAGATGCGGGATCACAATGGTATTCTCCAAATTTACAGACTTTGGATTCGCAAAATCGGTCACATATTTTTTGACTTTGCCTGACTTCAATGCCTCTGCCAGATCATCCTCATTTACCAGGATGTCACGGGCAAAGTTTAAGATCACGACACCATCTTTCATCTGGTCAAGGGCATCTTTATTGATCATGCCTTTTGTGGAATCCACAGCCGGGACATGCAGGGTGATGTAATCGCACTCCTGACAGATGGTGTCTAAGCTGGTGGTGTGCTTAACATCACGGGAAAGACGCCATGCCGCATTGACGGAAATGTATGGGTCATAGCCGTAAACTTCCATGCCCAGGGCGATCGCTGTATTTGCAACCTCGGCACCGATCGCGCCAAGACCGACCACGCCCAGCTTTTTGCCCTTGATCTCACAGCCTGCAAAAGCTTTTTTCGCTTTCTCAGCCGATTTGGCAATGTTTGCATCCTCTTTGTTGGCTTTGCACCACTCGATGCCGCCCACAATGTCACGAGATGCCAAAAACAGTCCTGCCAATACCAGCTCTTTTACGCCGTTCGCATTGGCACCCGGGGTATTAAACACCACAATGCCCTCCTGTGCACAGGCCTCTAACGGAATGTTATTCACACCTGCGCCTGCACGTGCAATAGCAAGCAGGGAGTCAGAAAACTGCATTTCATGAAGGGATGCGCTGCGGACCAGAATACCCTCTGCCTCATTTACCTCATCGGTCAGCTGATACTCCTGCGTAAACTGGTCTGTGCCATATTTGGAAATGGCGTTGATGCAATGGATCTTTCTCATGCCTGATGCGCCTCCTCAAACTTTTTCATGAACTCTACCAGCTTCTCTACACCTTCCATCGGCATGGCATTGTAGATGCTGGCACGCATGCCGCCTACGGTTCTGTGTCCCTTTAAGTTTACAAATCCTGCTGCCGTTGCTTCTTTTACAAATTCTGCATCCAGATCTTTGTCGCCGGTAACGAACGGAACGTTCATTAAGGAGCGGTCTTCCTTGGCAACCGTTCCATGGAACAGCTTGCTCTGATCCAGGAAATCGTAGAGGATCTTTGCCTTTTTCTCGTTATACTCTTTCATTGCCTCCAGGCCGCCGCGCTTCTTTAACCACTTAAATACCTTGCCGCAGATGTAGATGCCGTAGCATGGCGGGGTATTGTAAAGGGATTTCGCGTCTGCCTGCACCTTGTACTGGCAGATGGTCGGGGTTCCGGCAAGGACATCCTCCGTGATCAGGTCCTCGCGGATGATCACGATCACAACACCGGCCGGTCCGACATTTTTCTGGGCTCCGCCGTAAAGCAGGCCGTACTTGGTTACATCTACCGGCTCGGAAAGGAAGCAGGAAGAGATATCAGCCACCAGCGTTTTTCCCTTTGTGTTCGGCAGAGTTTTGTATTTGGTGCCATAGATCGTGTTATTCTCGCAGATGTAAACATAGTCCGCATCATCGTCGATCGGCAAGTCAGAGCAGTCCGGAATGTAGCTGAAGGTCTTGTCTTCACTTGATGCAACAGCCACTGCCTTTCCGTATTTCTGCGCTTCTTTGAATGCCTTCTTCGCCCACTGACCGGTGATGATATAATCGGCTACGCCGTTTTTCATCAGGTTCTGCGGAATGGCGGAGAACTGCAGATGGGCGCCTCCCTGCAAGAACAGCACTTTGTAGTTATCCGGAATGTTCATCAGATCCCGAAGGTCCTGCTCCGCTTCTTCGATGATGGTCTCAAAGGCTTTAGATCGATGGCTCATCTCCATCACTGACATTCCGGTGTCTCTGTAATCAAGCATTTCTTCTGCGGCTTCCTTCAGGACTTCCTCCGGTAATACGGCCGGTCCTGCTGAGAAATTGTAGACTCTTCCCATTGTTTCTTCCTCCTTCTTTTCATATTCCATTTATTTTTTCCGATACCATTTGACCAGATTCAAAACTCCTCCTGCAGGCAATCCTGCTCCGGATTTCTGACCTTTATCTCCTTGGTATCAATATATAATAACGATCCGGAACAGAGGTATGCAAAAAACACCTGTCCCGAATCGTTACGGACAAAATATAAAGATAACCTTTTCTCTGTTCTCTAAGTCATCCTGTTATTCAATTATATAACTGTTTGATACGTTTCCAGTTATTTGATCTTCAGATCGGTATCATCGAATGCATCCTGGATCGGGGCACCCGGGGATACCATCGGGTAAACCTTATCATCGCAGTTGATCTGGCACTCGATCAGTACCGGTGCATTCAATGCAATGGCCTCTTCCAGGACCGGCTTCAAATCTTCCTGTCTGGTCACGCGGTAGGCTTTTGCTCCCATGGCTTCAGCCAGCTTCACAAAATCAACTGCGTCATTTAATACGGTATGTGAATAGCGCTTTCCGTAGAACAGGTTCTGCCACTGGCGCACCATTCCAAGTACATGGTTGTTTACCACAACCTGGATGACCGGGATATTGTAGCGGGTCGCTGTAGCGATCTCATTCATGTTCATGCGGAAGCAGCCGTCTCCGGCAATGTTGAACACCGGGGTATCCGGATGTCCCATATCGCCGCAGGCCATCTTCGCTCCGATGGAAGCACCGAGGCCGTAGCCCATGGTGCCAAGACCGCCGGAAGTGAGAAAGGTTCTCGGCTTTCTGTATTTGTAGTACTGGGCAGCCCACATCTGGTGCTGGCCAACCTCGGTACAGATGATAGCATCGCCTTTGGTCAGCTCATCAATCGTCTCCATGATAAACGGGCCGGTAAGCTGGGTCTTATCGTAGCGGAGCGGGTACATGTCTTTCATCCGCTCTACGTGCTGGATCCACTCCTCATGGTTCATCGGGTCCAGACGGGCATTCAGCTTGCGCAGGACAACCTTTAAATCGCCGATGATGCTTGCGCTGGTGTGGATGTTTTTATTGATCTCAGCCGGATCGACATCGATCTGAAGGATTTTTGCGTTCTTTGCGAACTTCGAAGCATTTCCGGTCACACGGTCACTGAAGCGGGCACCTGCCACGATCAGCAGATCGCACTCGCTGATGCCGAAGTTGGAAGTCTTGGTTCCATGCATACCTACCATGCCGGTGTAAAGCTCATCGGTTCCGTCAAATGCGCCTTTGCCCATCAGGGAATCGGCAACCGGTGCCTGGATCTTGTGCGCCAGCACCCTTAACTCGTCGGATGCACCGGAAAGCACGGCACCGCCGCCTACGAAAATAAACGGCTTCTTGCTGTTGCGGATCATCTCCAGTGCAGTCTCGATGTCTTCCTCACGGATAGTATCGGTCTGACGCTCAATCGGTGCCGGGTCCTGCGGCGTATACTCATACTCTGCCGCAGTTACATCTTTTGTGATATCGATGAGGACCGGGCCGGGTCTTCCGCTCTGCGCAATGGTAAATGCGCGGCGGACGGTATCTGCCAGCTTTGTAATATCTTTTACAATGAAATTGTATTTGGTGATCGGCATGGTCACACCGGTGATGTCGATCTCCTGAAAGCTGTCGCGGCCAAGCAGGCTCACGCCTACGTTACAGGTGATCGCTATCATCGGGATGGAATCCATAAATGCGGTCGCGATACCGGTTACCAGGTTGGTCGCACCCGGACCGGAAGTGGCCAGGCATACACCGACCTTTCCGGTGGCTCTCGCATAACCGTCTGCCGCATGGGATGCGCCCTGCTCGTGGGAGGTCAGGA
>ERZ791879.759-NODE-759-length-20530-cov-11.033358_pt1 | contig 20530 bp, 15 predicted proteins | sample MGYA00510162_ERZ791879 | MGnify/ENA primary metagenome ERZ791879 (study PRJEB30046, sample SAMN00792113) | human gut metagenome | study: EMG produced TPA metagenomics assembly of the A metagenome-wide association study of gut microbiota in type 2... | reverse complement strand
CAATCCATTATTTGGATTGACCCCGGAGGTCGTTACATATTTTTACATTTAACTATCATAATTAGTTATTAATATGATTTACTAAAGCTCCTACTAAATTAGCATTATGTTTATGATAACATTCACTTATTACAGGTCTTATAGTTGAATCTTCTATTGCTTCCATTAAATAGTCTAGCTTTTTATTAATATTATAGATGAAATCATTTCTTTTACTTATTCCACCGCCAATAAGTATTATTTCTGGATCGTATACATATTGAAGATTATATATTCCCTTAGCTAAATTTAAATAAAATCTATCTAATATATCTATACAAAATTTATCACCTTTACTTGCAGCTTCAAATACTCTCTCACCATTCCAAGTATCATCATTATAATGAGCTATTGCCTTTCTTACAAAAGACATTGTAGAAGCATATCTACTAAAGTTTATAAATTTACCATCTTTCTCTTCCATTATCATAAATCCAAATTCTCCACCATGAAGATTTTTTCCATTATGTATTTTTCCATCCTTAACTATACTTCCACCAATACCTGTACCACAAACTAAAAATAATACATCTTTTAATCCCTTAGCTTTTCCATTAAAAGTTTCTGCTAGTGCTGCACAATTTGCATCATTTTCTATAGTTACTTTTAAATTCACTTTCTGTCCAAGTTCTTCTTTCCAACTAAATCCATGTATACATTGAATAGCACTTGTCCCATATATTATTCCACTTTCTGAATCTACAGCTCCTGGCGCACTTATAGCTACTCCTTTTACATCATAACTAAACTTCATCTCTTCTATATAATTAATTATTGTATCCATCAATTTCTCTTTTTCATGAGAAACAGGTAATGAAGCATTTTCAAACAAATTTCCTTCACTATCAGCTATTGCAACTTTAATGGCTGTTCCTCCTATATCAATACATATATACAATTTTATTTCCCCCTAACCTAAATAAAGTAACTATCTTATCAATTAATAAATTTTAATTAATTATATATTAATTCTCTAAATACTGATGGCTTAATCTTATAACACATAGATATTAATTTTTCATCCATATTTAAAACTAGACACTTTACTCCTTCAGGAGTTTTTACATATAAATATTGATTATTATTTTCTTTTTCCTTTATATATGCATTTATTACTGGACACTTCTTTTCATTTCTCTTAGTTTTACTTACACATTCAACATCTGATAAGTTAAATTCTAATAACTTCTTTCTTCTTTTTTCAGTCATTACTTTTGAAATAACTAAACTATCTAATGTTAATTCATACTCATAGGCAACAAATTTCTTTCTATTAAAATATACTATTCCTACATATATTAAAAACACAAAGCTTCCAATAAGTAATGTTCTAAAACCTAATATATAAACTGCTACTAATATTAATGATGCATATTCTATGGAATTCATTATGCTTTGAAAATATCCATAGTCTTTTCCATTATATTGCTCATAAAATTCTTCCATAACTACTATTCCCCTTTACTTCTCTTCTTACTTTGCTTGCTTTATTTTATAGCTAGTTTTCTATTCTACTTATTACTTTCAATTATAGCTAATGCTACTGCACCTAGAACTCCTGCCTTACCACCAAGCTGTGCTTTTTTAACAACACAATTATTTAATATTGGGTTTAAACATCTACTTTTCATTTCTTCACTAATTATATCGAGAACTATTTGTCCACCTTCACTAACTCCTCCACCAATAACAATCATATCTGGATCAAATGCATTGGCTGCATTTGAAACTGCTACGCCTAAATATCCTAAAGCTTCTCTTAATATTTCATTTGATAACTTATCTCCGTTACTTGCTTCAGTAAATACCTCTTTTGCCGTAACAACTTCATATTTTCTTAAGCTTGTTTCAATATTTGATTTTAAAGCTTCATCTGCTTGCTTTTTAATGGCAGTTCCTGATGACATAGATTCTACACAACCTCTATTTCCACAACCGCATCTATTTCCTGAATAATGAACTGTAGTGTGCCCAAGTTCTAAAGCATTTGATGTACTTCCTCTATATATACTCTTATTTAAAACTGCTCCTGCTCCAACTCCAGTGCTAGCAGTTATAAAAATCATATTAGTAGTTCCTACTCCTGCTCCAAATTTATATTCTGCCAATGTTGCTGCATTTGCATCATTATCTAAAAATACAGGTAATTTAAATTCAACCTCTAAGGCCTTAACTATATTAAAATTTTTAAAAGGTAAGTTTGGAGGATCTACTATTAATCCATTTTTAACATCTAATGGTCCTGGTGATCCAATTCCTATTGAAACTACTTTATCCTCCTTAACATCTTTACTTACATACCTTATACTTTCTTTTATTTTTTCCACAATTTGCTCATATCCATTACTTGCTTCAGTTGGTTTTATAATTTCTTTTAGTATATTTCCTCTTTCATCTGATAAAGCTGTATATATTTTTGTTCCACCTAAGTCTACACCTATAAATAATTTACTCATTTTTTTCTCCTTTACTATTGATATGATTAAAGGAGGATTTCTCCCCCTTTATCTATTATTGTTCAGCTAACCATGCATCAAGTTGAGTTTGCATTTCTTCAATAACTCTATCGATACCTTGGTCTTTTAATTTTTTATTTAACTTGTCTAAGTATTCATCAACATCTACTGATCCACTATATATAGTAGATTTAAACTCTTCAAGTACGTTGTTTATAGCTGCAATCTCATTTGTTACTTTTGAAGTATCAAACTTAAATCCAAGTACTGCAGATTCTTTAGCTGCATCATTAAATTCTTGGAATTCATCCCACTTAGTTTCTGGTTCATTATCTAAAACTTTAGTTATAAATAAGTTACCTAAAGTATAGTAACCAACAGAATAATCAGAAGCTTTATCTGTTAATTTGATTTGTTTGTCATTAACACTTTCATAATGTGTTCCTTCTATACCATAGTTTAAAAGGTTTCTTATATATTCATCAGTATTTAAAAGGTTTAAGAATTCAACTGCTTTATCTGGATTTTTACTGTTCTTAGATACTGCAATCATAGAACCAGTTGTTGAAGCATTAGTAATATAAGAATCTGTTATTTGACTTGCTACTACATCATATTTTAAATCTTTTGACCATAAAACTTCTGCATAAGGTTGTCCATCACCTTTTGTGACAAATCTCTTAACTGATTTATCATCTTGAGCTGTTGCAGAGTCAGCATTTATATATCCAGTTTGATAGTATTTTCTTAATGTTTCTAATGTAGACTTCATTTTGTCTGTTTCAAACATATTTTTTACTACTAGTGAATCATCTTCGTATTCTATTCCAACTGGATCTACTAATTGTTCAAAGTATTGTGGAGCTGAGAATCCTTTTGTGATATATAGTGGAGTTACATCCGGTTCATTCTCTTTTATAAGTTTTAACCATGGCTCTAAATCTTCTAATGAATGTAACTCAGTATAAGGAATGTTGTACTTGTCTACATATTCTTTAGTAAATACCCACATTGGAGCTGTACAAATTTCTTTTTGATTTGGTACTGCATAAATACCACCATCAACTTCTGCTCCACTCCAGAATCTATCATCTATAGCTTCTTTCATTTCACTACCTATATTATCAAGATAAGGTGTTAAATCTAGGAAAGCACCCTTTCTAGCATTTCCTAAATAATCTCCTGCCCATGAACAAGTAAATGCTAAATCATAAGCTTCTCCTGAATTAATTATTACACCTAATTTTTGACTATACTCACCATAATCAATAAAATTCATATCTATATTTACGCCTATTTTTTCTTCTAGATATTTATTAGCTTCATCTTCAACAAGCTGTAAGTCTTTTGGCTCAGCACCTATTGTATACCATTTCAATGTTACTACATCACTTTTCTTACTTGTTGCTGTACTAGAGCATCCAGCAAATATTGATGCACCTACAAGCGCAGTTGTTGCTAAAGCAATAAGCTTTTTAATTTTCATAAATTTCCTCTCCCCTTTTGCATTTTTATATCGTTTACATATTCTATTTTATAGTAATTTTTTTAGACTTTATAGTGTACATATTTTATATTTAATATAAAAATTTCATATTTGTCTACTAATATGAAAACTTTTTCCATTCTTATTAAAATAAATTATTACTAACTAAGCACTAAAAATGCTTAGCTAGTAATTTTTTTAATATTAATATAGTTATTTTTCTATTCTAATCCAAATACATCTATACCATAAATTCTAGCTGCAGAATCTGAACCTTGAGTTGCCTTTAATATTGTTAGTCTTACATACCTAGCATTTACTTGCTTAAATGCATCAACAGTTTCTCCTAAAGTATTTCCTTCTCTTAAAGATACAGTAGTAAAGTTTTCTCCATCTTCACTTACTTCTATCTTGTATTCTTCAGTATTCATATCTGGATTTTCTCCACCTACTTCAGCATGTTGAATATGGACTTCATTTATTGATTTAACTTCACCTAAATCAATAGTAATATTATGATTATCTGGACCTACTGCACACCATTTTGTAGATGGATCACCATCTAATGCATATTTAGGTGCTTCTGCATCATTTACAAAACTTGAAGCTTCTACTGTTTTATTTAATGATAGGTTATTTAATCCTGATTCTGCTAATTTTGTAACAGTTATTAAATCTTTTATAACTATTTCATCATTACCTTTCTTATTCTTAGCTTTTAATACAACATCGTAAGTGCCTTCATTTGAATAAGTTACTGTTGGATTTTGCTCAGTACTTGTTTCAACATCTGCTCCTTTAAATGTCCATTCATAACTATCAGCAACTAAGTTACTTAAGTTTTCAAATGTAACTGATTCGCCTGGTGCCACTACAGTGCTTTTTGCTCTAAAATTAGCTTTTGGTAATGTATTATCTGGCCATTCTACTTTAACTTTTGCTGATTTTCCTCTTACGTTATCATTATTAACTGAAACTACTTCAAAAGTACTTTCCATTTCATCAGTTTCTCTCTCTAGAGAATTTATAAAGTACCTAGTATTATACGTTGCACCTAAATATGACTTACTCTTATCACTATTTACCTTATATATTTCATAATGATGCAATCCTTCACCTTCAGTAGCATCCCAAGTAAGTCTTATACCTGCTAAAGTACTATCTTCTTCAAAGCTAGTACTCTCAACTTTTACATTAGAAACATCTACCGCTTTATCAGTCTTTCCATCATCTATTGATAAATTCCCTAAATTAATTGTAAGATTATTTGCAGCTTCACTAGTTGTCATCTTATAAGAAATTGTTTTTATTGATTTATCTACAAATTTTTCAACATCATAAGTTACTTTTGTCCAGTCTTTTTCAAGTTTTTTATCTCCTGATATTGTTTCTATAGTACCATCATCAAATTCTAATACTAAATCTAATGCAACTTCTGAATCTGCCTTTGCCATAGTTGTAAATTCTACACCTTTTTCAAGCTTTAAATCTGCACTAAATAGTTTAATAGTAGAAGATTTATTAGCCTCTAATTTACCTAATAATTTTATTGAGTTTCCTCCATAATATGCAGTTGAATAATCTAAACTTGCTGTTAGTTGGTTTTCCCCTTCATTTTCAATTATCCATCTATATGTTGGCATAACATCAGCTAAACTTCTATTATTCCAGTCTAAAGATGATACTTTTTCTCCATCAATAAAGAAGTTATACCCATTCCCCATGCTAAAGTTTGTTTTAAATGGCAATGATGTAACTGCTGATTTTTCAACTACATATGTTGAAATACCTCTCCACGTAGTACCAGTTGCTTCAGTAGCTTTAGTTGGATCATTAAATTCATTAACCCATAATTTAGCTTCTTTTTCTTGGAATGAATCTACTGTATCTGAAGAAAAATACGTCCAGCTTGGACAATATAATCCTAATGAGGTATATGTTTCATTTGCTGTTTTTTCAAATAAGTCCCATTTAATAGGTGTTGCCGTACCATTAGCTTGTACATCTATTCCAGCATAAACTTCCTTAGAGTCAACACCTATTTTTTCTGCATGCTCTTCTGATTTCTTTAATAATTCATCTTGAGCATACTTATCTTCTGTCCACCAGAAATTTAAGAACATACTATCTGCAACTTTATTACCTTCTCCATCTATTAAGAAAATATCATTTTTATCATTAAGTGTATTTTGCCAATTTATTTCCCCATCTTTTGTCATAGAATCATACCACATTAACTGTTGAGAATCTCCTGCCTTCTCTTTATACTGCTTTATAAATTCTTGCATAAGTTCTACATGTTCCACTGTTAATGGATTTTCTTCAGTCCCTTGAGTTTCTTGGTTTATAAACCAACCTTCAAAGTTATATGTTTTAGCAACTTCAATAAGCTTATCTACCATAATGAAGTTTCCTTCAGCATCCTTTGTAAAAAATGTATCTAACCACTCTAATCTACCTGCAAATTCAGTTGGTGGAAAGAATATTGTTCCTAATACTTCTACTCCATTTTTATGAGCTGAATCTGTAACATCAGCACTTGGTGGAACAATTATCCCCTCACCAGCTGATCCTCCCCAATAAACAAGAGTATCTATATATTGCCAATATGAAAATGTATTTGAATCAAAAGTATTTGATCCTTGTGTAGGATTTCCGCTAGTGTTTGCGTTCATAATTGATAATGCTACTACTTTTGTATCTTTATTTTGAGTATTATTTACTGTTTGTAATTTTTCCTTATCTACTCTTTTTTGCAGTTCTATAGTACTTATATTATAAGGAGCATCTTCATCCTCTGAAGCAGTCCATTCTAATAAATCTTCAGGTAACCAATAAGATGATATTGGAGTGTTTTGCATCTTAAAATTAAGTCCCTCTTCTGTTATTTTATATACTTGCTTATTTCCCCCTGTCGTAACATTGTTACATCCAGTAAATACTACTGCTAAAGTAAAAGCTACCGCTGTTGGTAATATCACTATCTTTTTACTTAAGTATCTCTTTCTTATTATCATTTCTATACCCCTTTTCCTTCCCTAAAATAATCTATAACTAACATAATATTTAGCTATATTTACAACATTTTATTTTTTCACCAAACTACAACATTACCCAATTTTATTATATATAAACATTTAAGGAATACCTCAAATTTTAATAATTATATTTTGTTATAATTAATTCTTTTGAGATATTCCTTAAATTGCTTTATCTTAATTTAAATTTAAATGTCTTTATTTCATATGGTTTAATGGTAAAGTTAACCTTATTTCCAACTGGAGATAATTCTTCTAAATCTTTTTCTAGAAGGTTACATTCTTTGATTTCTTTTATATCTTTAAAGAACTCTAATGTAACATTACTTCTCTTATTGTGGAATTCATACATTCTTACAATTAAATCATCTGAATCTTCAGCTTTCTTAATTACCTCTATCATTACATTATCCTTATCAACCTTTGCTAAGCTTAATGTATTTGGTAAGTCCCCTTTATGCGCTTCTTCAACAGTTGTAATAAATGGAGTATTTAACTCGTAAGCTTTTTGTGAAGTTTGTCCTTCCTTCCAATCTCCATTATGGCTGTAGATTGAATAAGTTAAATGATGAACTTCTTTATCTGCATCAGGATTTGGATCACAAGTTGATTTTAATAATGTTAATCTCATATTTCCATCTTTAATGTCATGTCCATACTTACAGTTATTTAATAATGAAACTCCAAAATCTCCTTCTGAAAGATCAGCCCACTTATGTCCACAAACTTCAAATGCAGCAACTTCCCAAGATGTATTATTGTGAGTTGGTCTTGTAACATTACCATATTGAATTTCATAAGTTGCTTCACTTGCATTTATTTCAACTGGGAATGCAGTCTTAACAAGAACATCTCTTTCTTTCCAATCTATAACTGTTTCAAAATCTACTCTTTCTATATCATTATAAATATGAATATTTTGAACTATTGTTGATTCTAAGAACTTTCTTTCTAATCTTAAAGTACTTCTTACTGGTCCTTGCTCAACAACTTCAATACTTTGAACATCATCAATCTTCCACATTTTTTCTTTATAGTAGATATCTATATCCCAGTTATCGAAACACATTGGCTTATCTTCAAATGCTTGAATTTCGTTCCCTATAGCTCCATCCTTTAATAATTCTCTATTTTGATCTTTATGAATAAATGAAACTATTTGTCCTTTTTCATCAAACTTAATCTTAACAAATTTGTTTTCTGCTTCTGTTGTTGTTAATTTTACTACTTCAGTATTAACATCATCAGCTTCAACTATAGCATAACTCTTATATCCATTTGCCGGAACTCCTTTAGCAAAGAATATAGCCTTATTTCCTTCGATTTTTTGACAAACTAATTTGTTACCATCTTCATCAATTACTGCAACATTATTTATACCTACTGGTATTTCAAAAGTAGCTATATCGCTTCTTTCAAATCCTAATGTGTTATTTACAACTACACTTCTATTATCTAAGTTAATCTTTGAAGCTATAAACCCTTTAGTCTCATTAATCATTGAATCTGCATTTTCTATTAACTCTTTGTATTCAACTTCTGTTACATCATAAACTTCCTTAATTGATGAACCAGGAATAATATCATGGAATTGGTTTAATAATACTGTTTCCCATGAATTATTAATATTTTCTTGTGGGTAAGCTTTACCTTCTAACATAGCTAAAGAGTTTAATTTTTCAGCAGCTGTGTACATATTTTCACATTTTCTGTTATCTCTCTTATTTCTAGCCATTGAAGTATAAGTTCCCCTATGGTATTCAAGATATAACTCCCCATTCCATTTAGCTAATTTGTTATTATCTTTAACTTTTTCTTCTAATCTTTTAAAGTAATCTAAAGATGTTCCCATCTTAACTTTTGGTGCTCCTGGTATACCCTTTGAAAGTCTTCTAGCATTTTCAAGCATTTCTAATGTGGCACCACCACCACCATCTCCCCATCCAAAGGAAATTAATACATCATTATTTAAGTTCTTATCTTGGTATCTTCTCCATGCACCCATTACTGCATCTGGTTGAATATGACCATTATAAGTAGTGAAATGAGATTCTCTCTCTTGTCCAGGTCCAGTTGTAGTTATGAAGTGAGTTAATACTTCTGTACCATCAATACCTTTCCACATAAATGTATCATGAGGAATTTTATTAAATTGATTCCATGCAATCTTAGTTGTCATAAAGTAATCAACATCTGATTTCTTTAATATTTGTGGTAATGCTGCAGAGTATCCAAATACATCTGGTAACCATAAAATCTTGCTATCTACATTAAATTCATCCTTAAAGAATCTTTTACCATGCATTATTTGTCTTACTAAAGACTCTCCTGAAGTTACATTACAGTCAGATTCAAGCCACATAGCTCCTTCTGGTTCCCATACACCTTCTTCAATTTTCTCTTTAACTTTTTCATAAATCTTTGGATGATCTTCTTTTAACATCTTATACAGTTGAGGTTGTGAAGACATAAAGATATATTCAGGATATTCTTCCATAAGTTTTAATACTGTTGAGAAACTTCTAGCAACTTTTTCTCTAGTTTGAGCAACAGTCCATAACCAAGCAACGTCTATATGAGTATGTCCAACGCATGTAGCTATAACATCTTCGTGACCACATAGTTCTCCATAGAATTTATCATTTAAGAAGTCATTTGCTTTCTTAACACTTTCATCATACATTTCACTCTTTGGTCTTCTTAAATCTATTAAGTTAACAGCTTCATTTAATACAGTTATCATATCAACTCTATTTTTATCTTCTTTTTCAAGCTCTTTACAAACATCTACTGGTACTTTTAAGTTCCAATATAATTCTCTTGATGCCATATCAATAACTACTAAGTTACCACTTAATGTAGCTAATTTATCTGCTAACATTCCTGCATATGCATGTAAGTCTATTTCATATTTTTCTCCAGCAACTGCATTGTGAGTTAATATTATTTCTCTATGGTTAATATCTACACCTTGGATCTGTTCTCCATTTACATAAAGTATAAATTGAGGATTTGTTGCATCCCAACCTTCTTCAAAAGTTTTGAAATTTAGTGCTATAGTTTGTCCTGCAAAACGTTCTGGAACTTCTACTGTACACTTGAACCAACCATGAGCATCTCTTCCTCCCCATAAATCTCCTGTCTTAAAATCTCTCCATCCATCAGCTGGAGCTTCTTTTATTAAATCAATGTTATGATAATTTCCATCTATATACTTGTAATTGTCTATTGATATACTATCTCTATAAATATGTTTTGATATTTCTCCACAAATTTTGTCAATTCTTTCTAATAAGTAATACATAATATACTCCTCCCAAATTTATCCTAATTTACTCTTTATCTTTATTAAAATTTTTATGTTTTTAAAATTATTTTATTTAATTATTCTTTAACAGCCCCAATTGTTAATCCACTTACAAAGTATCTTTGGAAGAATGGATAAGCAAATATTATTGGTAATGTTGTTATTACAACAATAGCCATCTTTGCTGTTTCCTTAGGCATCTTTGAAGCAACTTCTATTGCATTTGCACCCATACTAGTAGCATTATTACTTAAAAATTCCATTGATGTTTCAAGTTTTATAAGTAAATATTGAACTGGTATTAAGTTACTACTATCTATATATAGCATTGCATTAAACCAATCATTCCAGTATCCAAGTGTTAAAAATAGTCCAACTGTTGCGATACCTGGTAATGACATTGGTAATATAATTTTTCTGAATAATAGCCATTCACTTGCTCCATCTATCTTTGCTGATTCAACAACAGCATCTGGAATAGTTGTTTTAAAGAATGTTCTTAAAATTATAATATTAAATGAACTTACACATAGAGGTAATATCAATGCTAATATATTGTCCTTTAATTGTAAGAAGTTAACCATTACTAAGTATGATGCAACCATCCCACCTGAGAATAACATTGGGATAAATATTAACTTAGTAAAAAACTTTCTATAAGCAAAATTCTTTCTTGATAATGCATATGCATACATTGTCATAATAGTTAATCCTAAAAGTGTACCTGCTACAGTTACTATAATTGTTATTCCATATGCCCTAATTATTTGACTTCCTGAAGAGAAAATATATTTATAAGCCTCTAAGCTCCACTCTTCTGGCCAAAATCTATATCCATTAGCTGTTAATGATGCTTCACTAGTAAATGAAATAATCACAACAAACATAAATGGTATAATGCAAGCTGCTGCTAATAATGCAAATAATATATTTAAAACAAAATTTGTTTTCTTGCTTACTCTATTGAATCTTTCTTCCTTATCGCTAATCTTTTCTTTACTTTTATTAAAAACCTTATTTTTAAGCTTCAACTCCATTTAATTCACAACCTTTCTTTTAGAAGAATGCACTTTCTTCATCTACTTTCTTAACTATTGCGTTTGTTGTTATTATAAGAATCATTCCAACAAAAGATTGATATAATGCTGCTGCCGAACTCATACCTACGTTACCTAAATTCATAAGACCTCTATAAACATAAGTATCAATAACGTTTGTTACTGGGTATAATGCTCCTGAATTTTTAGGTAATTGATAGAATAATCCAAAGTCAGATCTGAACATTCCTCCAATAGATGTTATGAACATAATAATTATTATTGGTTTTAATAAAGGAATTGTAATGTTCTTAATTTGTTGCCACTTGCTAGCACCATCTATTAATGCTGCTTCATAATATGTTTTATCTATACCACATATTGATGCAAGATAAACAACTGTACCATATCCTACACCTTTCCATTGGCTCATAATGATTATTATGAAAGGCCAGTAAACTGATTCTGTATACCAAGATACCTTGTCCATCCCCATTGATGCGAATATTGTATTTAAGTAACCCTTTTCTGGACTTAAAAAAGCATATAAACAATAACTAACTACAACCCATGATAAGAAATAAGGTAAGAACATTGATGTTTGATAAAATTTTGAAAGTCTCTTATTAAATATTTCTTTAAGCAATATTGCTAATGTTACTGGTAATACTATACCTAATATAATAAATACAAGATTATACAGAACCGTATTTCTTGTAATTAACCAAGCATCACTACTTTTAAATAAAAACTTAAAATTATCTAACCATACCCAATCACTCTTTAACCAACTTTCAAAGAAACTACCATGTATTTTCCAATCTTTAAATGCAATTGTTACCCCGAACATTGGTAAATATGCAAATATTAAAAACCATATTGTTCCTGGAACTGTTAGTAATAGTAATTCTTTATTTGCTTTTACAGTAGAAAAAAATGTTTTTTTATTTACCTTAATATCTGTATTTATCTCTTGGCTTTTCTTTATATTAGATTTTCTAGATTTTTTAATTTCTAGTGTTTCATTCATTTTCAACTCCCCTTCCCAGTAAACGTTTTTACTATATTTAAAATATATCATGGTTAAATTTCCATTTATAGTTGAAAATATACAGATTTATTGTACTAATTAAAGTTTATATACTATTGAGGCAAAAAAGTTAAAATATTTACTTCTCTAAAATTACTTAGTGATATATACAAAAAGATCATCTCAATAGCCTGGAAATAAACTTCCTTACTCATGAGATGACCTTTTTATATTAATAATTCTTTAACTCTCTTAACATTGCTGGACTTACACCATAGTACTTTTTAAACTTTCTATAGAAGTAGCTTGTGTCTGAATATCCAACCTGTTTTGCTATATCATTAATTTTCATATTTGTATTTAATATTAATTCTTTTGCTTTGCTATTTTTTTCTTTATTTAAGTAATCTGAAAATGACATTCCAACTTCTTTGGTGAATAATTGTCCTAAGTATGAACTATTTATATTAAAATCATTAGCTAATACTTTAAGACTTAAGTCTTCATAGTAATATTCTTTAACCTTTCTTACTATTTGTTGAATAACTGGACTAAATTTTTCTGTATTAGAGTTCATAATTTTTAATAAATTATCAACTTCTAAAATTATAAAATACTTTATATTTTCTCTAGACTTTTCATTAAATAATTTTATTATATTGCTAATTAAACTATCTTCTCCAATATTTTTATCAATTTTAAATTCATATGATATCTTATCAATTAATAAAAATATTTTAACTGATAAATCAAATATATTTTTAGTAGAAAATTCCTTTTTATCAAACAATGTTTCAAGATATTCTATAATCTTCAATCTATCTTTTTCCATAATTAACTTACGTAGCCTGTCCATTTCTTCTTCAAAGCTCAACTTTTTATATTTTTCATTAAGTGAAGTTTCATTACTTAATACTTTATTTAATTGCTCTTCTAAATTATTATTCTTTTCTGATTCCAACTTCTTTTTACAAATTTTTTTAATGGTTTCTTCTAATTCCATATCATCTATTGGCTTTAAAATATAGTTTTCAACTCCTAAACTTATTGCTTTTTGCGCATATGAAAATTCATCATATCCACTTAAAACTATAAAGCTAACGTCCTTATTAATCTTTTTTATTTCATTTATTAAGGTAAGCCCAGACATAATAGGCATATTAATATCTGTTATTACAATATCTACTGGCTCCTCCTTAAATTTATCTAAGGCATCTCTTCCATTTTTAGCTTCATGAACAATTTCTAAGTCCATACTATTCCAATCTAAAATATACTTTAATCCATCTAAAATTAATTTTTCATCATCAACAAACATTAACTTATACATTTTTTATTCCCCTCTCATTGGTATATTCAAAATAATTCTTGTCCCATTTTCAAATTCTTCATCTACTTTTACACCATATTCTTCTCCATAGAGAAGCATGATTCTCTCGTGCGTGTTTGCTATTCCTATTGATTTTCCTGAGAAATCCTTTTCTTTTATCTTTTGATTTATTTCATTAATTTTATTTTTATCTATTCCTATACCATTATCCTCAATAACAATTTTTATATTATCATTATTTTTAGAAATATCTATATGCAACTCATTATCATAATCTTCTCGTCTTATTCCATGAACCGTATAGTTTTCAGCTAATGGTTGCAATACAAATTTTATTATTTCTTTATTTAATAATTCCTGTTCACAATTTATATAATAATTAAATTTATCATCATATCTAAACTTAAATAATTCTAAATACTCCTTACAATAATTAATTTCCTTTTCAATGGTTATCACATCATCTTCTTTTAATTGATTCCTAAATAAATTTCCTAAAAGGAATAACATCCTCCCAACATCTCTATTTCCATTTGCTATAGCCTTCATTCTTATTGATTCTAAAGTATTATATAAGAAATGAGGGTTTATTTTACTTTGTAGTGATAACATTTCAGCTTTCTTTTTACTAAGCTCAGCTTCCTTTTTATTCATTTCTGCTAAATAGCTAATTTCTATATGATTTTTTAAATCAATACACATATCATTAAATTGAGTAGCTATATAATTTAGTTCATCCTTATCATCAGTAATATCAATTCTTACATCAAGGTTTCCTGCTTTAACTTGGTCCATAGTAGTTATTATTTTATTCATTCTTTCACTTAAGTTTTTTAACTTAATATGAATTATAAAAATAGCTACTACTACAACTAAAATATCTATAAATATTAACATCAAATAATAGGTTAATGGTAATTTTGTAGCTTCATAACTATTAATTCTTCCTAAAATTATATTACCTAACTTATCTACAATTACATTAGTATAATAAATATTTCCGTCTAAACTTATCTTATCTCCTATAGATAATTTTCCAATATATCTCATTAACGTTTCTCTATCATAGTCATCATCTGAATCAAATATAACTTTTCCATATTGGTCTATTATGATAGCATCATCTCCATAGGATTGTACTATTTCATCAATAACTTGACTATCATATGTTATTAGTATTAATCCTTCTTTTTTCAAGTCTACAGGATTACTAATTTCTTTTATATAAGAAATTTTACCATTTTCAGATATAACCTTCTGATTTTGCATACTCTCTACAGTATTTCTATCTAAAACTTCTTTACTTATTGTTCCATCTGTATCAAGTTCTATTAGTTCCTGTCTTGCATATGATAAAAACTTAATACTTACAATTTGTCTATAAGTATTAAAAGCTTGATTAACATATCTTTGAATTCCATTATAAAACTCTAAATTAGACTTTGCTAAATAATCTAATTTCATCTTTAAATAAGTTGTAGAATCGTTATTTAATAAATTTACAAGATCTGTTGCAATAAAGCTTTGATCATAAATACCATTTACTATCCTATCTACTGAATTAGTATTTTTTATTAACTCTAACTCAATATCTTCAATCATTTTTTTATTTAAATATAATTTTTGACTCTTGATATTTTCTTTAGAATAATATATAAAATATGCATCTAATGATAAAACGCAAGTTACTAATATAGCTGTATAAATTATGAATAACCTCTTATAAACTGCATTATATTTTTTCATATTTCAATCTCCCTATTTTTTCTAATACTTCATATATTTTATCATTAAATCATTAATTGACAAAGTAAACGTTTTTAATTATACTTAATTTTACTATAAAACCGATAAAAGGAGGAGTTTTTATGAATAATATTTTTAGTCTTCAAAAAATACTCAATTTCTTTAATTATGTATTTTATTTCTTTGTACTTAATGTAGTATTCTTATTTTTTAATATTCCTTTACTTGCTTTTATATTTTTAATAGGCATAAGTAAAATTGGAACCTATTTACCACTATTTTTAATCACTCTAATTCCATTTGGTCCATCTATTACAATGCTTCTTTACTGTACTGGTAAACTAATTAGAAATAAAGATTTAGATCTTATACCTGATATTAAACTTGGTCTTAAATTAAACTTTAAACAATCTCTTATTATCTGGATTGTAGAATTAGCATTAATATTTATTTTAAATATCAATATTAAATTTTTCTCAAATTATAGCATAATACTATCTGGTGTATTTCTATTAATTTCATTACTACTCCTATTTACAAGTCCTTATATTTACGTACTTATAAGTAGATTTTCTATGAATACTAAAGATATTATTAAAAATTCTTTTATCTTAGTATTTACTAAACCACTAATATCAATTGCTAATATATTTTCAATAGTCTTTACCTTGATCTTATTTGAAATCTCACCTGGGACAACCTTTTTATTCATGGGAAGTGTACTAGCATTTTTAATTAGTTATTGTAATAAATTCTTATTAACAGAACTTGAAAATAACTCTAAAAATAATAATTAATATTTAAAACATAGATTATATTAAATTCTATAAAAATATTATAAGGTTATATTTTGTAAAATTTAACTTTATATAATATTTCTATAAATCTAATATAATCTTATTTTTTTTAAATTTATAGTTATTTTTAGTGGATAAATTATTAATATAGTTGCTTTATTAAAGAAATGTATTATAGTGCTATTTAAAATAAGTATTAGTCGATATAAAATTATTATTGACATATACATTTACTACTGTTTTAATCCATGTAATCTTATACATCATATAAATTACACGCTTATTTTTATATTATATATCTAGGTTTAAAGCAGTAGTATCTATATCTTAACTTTAAATATTATTGAGGAGAAATTCACTTGGAGGAATAAATATGGTTAATATTACAGATACAATAAAAGAAATTAGTAAAACTGAAGAAATTAAAAGTCTTATTCGTAAAATAGGTACTGATTTATCAAATAAAATTGATGATATTAAACTTAAAAGGATATTTTATAACTGCTTTATTAATACAATGGATACAACAGTTGACTATAACGAAGAAAATATGGATACATTCATAATTACAGGTGATATTCCAGCTATGTGGCTTAGAGATTCTACATCTCAAATCGAACACTATTTACCATTTATTAATGAGCATGAAGACTTAAGAAAACTTTTTGTAGGGCTTATTAATAGACAAGTGTTTTGTATTCTACATGAACCATATGCTAATGCTTTTAATAAAACAGGTAATGGTCAAAAGTGGGACAACGATATTACAAAAGATAGCCCATGGGTTTGGGAAAGAAAATATGAAATTGATTCACTTTGTTTTCCAGTAAGACTTATCTATAAATACTGGAAAAAATCTAATGATTCTTCTTTCTTTAACAATGAAATTAGAAAAGTATTTTATAAAATAATAGACCTTTGGAAGATTGAACAAAATCATTTTGAATCCTCTGATTACTCATTCCAAAGACTAAATTGTTCACCTACAGATACACTTACTAACGAAGGCTTAGGTGATCCTGTATCTTATACTGGAATGACTTGGTCAGGTTTTAGACCTAGTGATGATGCTTGTAAATATAATTATTTAATTCCATCAAATATGTTTGCAACTGTTGTTCTTGGTTACATTTCAGAAATATCTGAAATTGTATTTAAAGATAATAACCTAAAAAGTATTGCAGATGAATTAAAGCATGAAATTGAAGAAGGAATAAATAAATTTGGTATTATACATACTGAAGAATTTGGTGATATATATGCTTATGAAGTTGATGGTTTAGGTAACTATAACCTTATGGATGATGCAAATGTTCCAAGTCTTTTATCTATTCCTTATATTGGATATAAAGATATTGATGATGAAATATATCAAAACACAAGAAAATTTATTTTAAGTAAAAATAATCCTTACTATTATGAAGGATCTGTAGCAAAAGGTATAGGAAGTCCCCATACTCCACCAGAATATATTTGGCATATTTCACTCTCTATGCAAGGGTTAACTACTAAAAACGAAACAGAAATAAACAATTTAGTTAATACACTAATAAATTCTGATGGAAATACTGGTTATATGCATGAAGGATTCTATTGTAATGATTCTAGCAAATTTACTAGAGAATGGTTTGCGTGGTCAAATTCACTTTTCGCAGATTTTATATATAAGAAATATATTAAATAAATTATTCCACTATTTATTTAAATATAAAAAAATCCACCTGCCTACTGGCATGTGGATTTTTTTCATTAATAAAACTTTTATCTATAATACTTTTGATAAAAAATCTATTGTTCTTGGATTCTTTGGATTTGAGAATATTTCATCTGGAGTACCCTGTTCTACAATATTCCCATTATCCATGAATAAAATTCTATCTCCAACTTCTCTTGCAAATCCCATTTCATGAGTAACAACTACCATTGTCATTCCTTCTTTTGCAAGATCCTTCATAACATTTAAAACTTCTCCAACCATTTCTGGATCTAATGCAGAAGTTGGCTCATCAAATAACATAACATCTGGCTCCATAGCTAATGCTCTTGCTATTGCTATTCTTTGCTTTTGTCCACCTGAAAGTGATGATGGATAAGCTTTTGCTTTATTGCTTAATCCAACTCTCTCTAATAACTCCATTGCTTTCTTCTCTGCTTCTGCCTTACTAAGACCTTTAACCTTAATAGGAGCTATTGTTAAGTTTTCTAATACAGTCTTATGTGGGAAAAGATTAAATTGTTGAAATACCATTCCCATTTTTTCTCTAATTTTATTTATATCAACTTTTTTATCTGTAATATCATTATCTTCAAATATTATTTTCCCTGAAGTTGGCTCTTCTAATAGGTTTAGACATCTTAAAAATGTACTTTTCCCTGATCCTGATGGCCCTATTACAACTACCACTTCACCCTTTTCTATATGTTCATCTATTCCTTTTAAAACATCATTTTTTCCAAAACTTTTATGAAGGTTACTAACGCGAATCACTTTTTTTCATTCTCCTTTCTATAAGAGATATAATTCTACCTAATGTAAATGTCATAATGAAGTAGAATCCTGCTGCTACTATATATGGCTCTAATCCAAGATATGTAGAACCTACAACTACTTTTCCTGCAAACATTAACTCATTAACCCCAATAACTGATGCCATTGAAGATTCCTTAATTATTGCAACGAATTCATTTCCTATTGCTGGTAATATATTTTTAACTGCTTGAGGTATTACAATTAACATCATTGCAGTACTTTTCTTCATTCCTAAACTTCTTGCTGCTTCCATTTGTCCCTTATCAACAGCTTCTATACCAGCTCTTACTATTTCTGATACATATGCTGCTGAGTTTAATGCTATTGCTATTATTGCTGATGCGAATGGACTTAGATCTATTCCGAAGAACATCTTTGATCCTGCATACATAATTAAAATTTGTAATAGCATTGGTGTTCCTCTAACTATTTCAATATAAATTACTGCTATTACTTTTAAAGGCTTAACCTTCCATATATGAAAGTTTGAAGTCTTCATAAAAAATAATAAAGAACCAAATAGTGCCCCAAAAAATACTGTAATTAAAGAAATTAATAATGTATATTTAACACCTTCTAAATAGTAAGGCATATATTGTGGCACAAAACTAAAATCAAATTTCATTTTTTCTCCCTCTCTTTTTGTTTTATATAAAATTCACTATTTAACAGATCCTTTTAGATATTAAGAACCTTCAGTTAATTAAGTACTTACTCCCCAACGACTTAATTACTTACTTATTTAATTCTTTAATTTCTAAAAGTCTCTGCTATAACTAAATTCTACAATTTAGATAATCTATTCAACGATATCAGCACTTCCTGCTAATTCATTAGCTTTTACTATATACTCGTCCATTTTTCCTGACTCATTTAGCTCTTTAATAACTTCATTTATTTTAGCTAATAATTCTGGATTATTTTTAGCCATACCAACTGCATTTCCCCCAGTTTTATCTTCATATATTGGATTACCTACTGCTAATTCTGGGTTAGATTTAATTGCCATTTCCGCTACTGGTTTTTCCATAATTATTGCATCAACTTTTCCTGCTTTTAATTCTAAAATTAAGTTATTAACATTGTTTAATAGTTGTAAGTCAGCATTTGGAATTTCACTTCTTGCAATTTGTTCTTGAGTTGATCCTAATTGAGCTCCAACTTTTACTCCTTCTAAATCAGCAAAAGTCTTATACTTGTCCACATCTTCTGCTCTTACTAAGATTCCATGTTGTGAATTATAATAAATTTCTGAGAAATCTACTACTTTAGCTCTTTCTTCTGTAGGATTCATTCCAGAGATTACTAAGTCAACTTTTCCTGCTGGTAATGCTGCTACTAATGCATCAAAGTCCATCTCTTGAATTACTAATTCAACTCCAAGGGCATCTGCTATTTCATTAGCTATATCTACATCAAATCCTCCAATAACATCTTTACCATTTTCATCTATGTAATGAAATTCATAAGGTGCGTAATCTGCACTCATTCCAACAACAACTTTTCCTTTTTCTTGAATTGTTTCTAATAAGTCTTTAGTTTCTTTTTTATCTCCTGCTACACTTGTATTATCAGATGCCCCACATCCAACGAATCCCATAGTCATAATTCCTAATAATGCAGTTGCAACTACCTTTTTTATTAATCCTTTTTTCATATTTAAATCCCCCTTATTATTCTAGTTAGTGTAAAGTTTTTTACACTACTTTTCTTTTAAATTCTTTATATATCAAG
>ERZ791879.746-NODE-746-length-20905-cov-9.465372_pt1 | contig 20905 bp, 20 predicted proteins | sample MGYA00510162_ERZ791879 | MGnify/ENA primary metagenome ERZ791879 (study PRJEB30046, sample SAMN00792113) | human gut metagenome | study: EMG produced TPA metagenomics assembly of the A metagenome-wide association study of gut microbiota in type 2... | reverse complement strand
ATTATTATTAAAAATTAGCCATAGGCTATTTTTTCATACGAAACTTTACACTATCGAATCTAAAGTATAAGAATGGATTATAGCTTGCGCCTACTAAATAAGCAGTAGAAATTATTAGAATTAATAAATTAATTGCTGTTATTAAAAATACATCATTTTCTCTAAAGGTAGATTTAATTTTATTCATATAAATTTTAATTAGTTTTGTACTGCAAATTAATCCTATCAATAGAATAATAAAATTATTAGTTAATATATATTTAGCTAAATTATCAATAAAAATATTATTACCAAATCCAAACATTATTTTGATATAATGACCTGAATCAGTAAGTGTATTCATATCAAAGATAACCCAACCTATCATTACAATTATTAATGTATATATATGTGAAAATATAGAAGGAATTTTTTTTAGTAAATCCTTTAAGTATATTTTTTCTATAAATAGAATTACTCCAAAGTATAATCCCCAAACTACAAAGTTAGTACTGGCTCCATGCCATAAGCCTGTAGTAAACCATACAATAAATAAATTTCTAACTTGAATAAGTGTACCTTTCTTATTTCCTCCTAAGGGGATATAGATATATTCTCTAAACCATCCTCCTAAGGACATATGCCATCTTCTCCAAAACTCAGTTATGCTTTTTGATATATATGGATAATCAAAATTTTCTAAAAAGTCAAAGCCAAACATTTTAGCAAGGCCTATTGCCATATCTGAATATCCACTAAAATCAAAATAGATTTGAAGAGTAAAAGCAATTATACCTATCCAAGATAATACAATAGATAAATCATTTAAATTTACTTCTTTTACTTGTGTCGAAATTACTCCTATATTATTAGCTAGTATTACTTTTTTTCCTAAACCGATAATGAAGCGTTGAACTCCTTCTCCAAATTTATTTATACTTTCCTTTCTATTAGCAAGTTGTTTATGTATATCGTCATATTTAACAATTGGACCTGCAATAAGTTGTGGAAACATTGTAATATAAGTTGCAAAGTCTATTAAGTTTCTTTCTGGTTTTACTTTCTGCATATAAATATCAGCTATATAAGATATTTGTTGGAAAGTATAAAATGATATTCCAAGAGGTAGAGAAATAGATTTAACCTTTAAGTCTAAACCAATAATAGAACCTAAACATTCTATAGCAAATCCATAATATTTAAAGAAAAATAATATGCTTATATCTATAAGAAGTAGTGTTATAAAAATAAATTTAGATTTATCCTTATTTTTAATATGTACTCTAATTAGTAAAGCGCCTAAGTAGTTTATAAGTATTGATATAATAATAAGTATAATATATGTAGGTTCTCCCCAAGCATAGAAGAGTAAACTAGCTAAAAGGATAACAGTATTTCTTAATCTTCTAGGGGCAATATAATAACTTACTAAAACTAGTGGTAAAAATATAAATATAAAAATTAAGCTGCTAAAAACCATAGTTATTCACTCTAATTATTCCTTTATTTAAAGTTGTCTTTAATTATTTTGTATATAGATGAAGAATTCTCAGAAATAATAAATATCAAATATTGACCTTCTTCTTCTAATATAGCGTCTTCAATAATTTTATATTTTTCTGGACTATAGTTTTTAAAACTTTCTCTTTGTTTTTCTAGCCTCTTATTAACTTTTGCTTTTATTTCAGACATATTTTCATCTTTTTTTAATTTTAAGATTAGTATTTCTTCAACATCCATATTACTTTTAGGGGCATAGGATACAAAATCTTCAATAGAATTTACATTGATATAGTATATATTTTTTAATGTTTTTTCATTTCCAATATTTATAGAGTCTAAGTCTAGATTTTTTTCTAAATCATTTTTTATTGCAGTCATATCAGCACTTTTAACGCTCAATATAGGATATAAACCTATGAATAAAGATATAATTATAACTATTTCAATTAAATAATAAATGGTATATTTTTTTGCTTATTAAGTTTTATTTTTGTATATTTATGTATCATATATTCCTCACTATAAATTTAATAATATAGTTAATTATTAAAGTTTAAATTTATATTTTACTGTATGTAGTTTTTGAGAAGATCTAGCCATATCCTATATAAGTCATATTTATAGTGAATTCCATCTTGCTCATGTAAAGAATCTTTATCAGTTATTATGCTAGCTAAATCTATATAAGTACTACCTGTAGCAGTGGCAACTTCAGTAACCTTCAACCTAAATTCATTTAAATTTTCTGAATTAATAAGTTCAATATACTTCTCTTTAAATGCATTAGAGCTTTCTTCAGATGAATTACTATCAAAAGCGATAACATCATTCATTCCATATAATAAAACTAAATTTTTAGGATTAATACCTTGAAGCTTGTCTATATTTTGTGAAGCTTTTATTACAGTATCACCTTTATTAGCAATTACGTTATAGCTATCTAAAATACCAAATTCAGATAATGCTTCAGTTATGGAATCACCCATAAAAATAGTGTTTTCGTAGTATTTAGCATAATTGATGTTTTCATTTTCTGAGCTATCATTATTTTCATTTAAAATATTATTTTGATAAGTATCAATTTTATCTTGCAAATCATCTAAAGACTTATTTTCTAATTGCACTAAATAATCTTTTTGAGATGGATTTTTGCTTTTAAAAATTCCACTTAACATACCTATAATAAATGAAAATATAATATAAAATGACATTGTTAAAGTGAGTATAGTTAGTATTTTTCTTTTCATTGTATTTTCCTCGCAATTATTACTATTAATAAAATTATAAGGTAATTTTCTGGGGAAATTGTTACAAAAGAGTTACAGATTTCTTATAAAAAAACTCTCTAATAATAGCTATAAATTATTAGAGAGTTTTTTATAGGTATTAAGTTTGTATTGTACATTCCTTTCATAGTCCAATTTGAAAAATTCAGTATACATACAATCTAGCACATATAATAAGGATAACCTTGTTGAAAAAGATGAAATTTTATTATAGTGATTTTCATTTGAACTTAGATATAATTGATAATCTGCATATTTAGTAATAGGATTTTCATTTGTAGAAGAAATTAATATTATTTTTGTTTTATTCTTTTTTAATATATCAGCTAAATTTTTAACTATTACACCTCTGCCTTCAAAGGACATTATTATTGCAATATGGTTTTCGTCACTAGTAGATGCTGTTAATAGCTGATTATATTCTTCTATGGGTACATTAACAAAGGTGCCTATTTCTTGCATTTGAAACTTAAAGTTTTCTGCAAAATAAATATTACCTGCAGAAGTATAAAAATCTATATATTTTGCTTTTTTTAGTTCAGTAGCTATTAGTCTTAACTGCTCTAGAGAAATTAGGTTTAAAGATGATACAATAGTTTGATCATATAGCTCCTTCATTTTAAGTACAATTTCATGTTCTGTTTCATTTTGTTTAAAGGGATAATTATAGTCTAGTGAACTACTTTCTATTAAATATTCATTAATTGATGAAGAAGCTTGTACTTTTAATTCTGATAATCCTGATAAGTCAAGTTTTTGACATAATCTATAAATTGTAGATGTTGAAATAAAACAAGATTCACTAATTTCAGAAGCACTCATTTTAACAAAAGTCTCGGGATTATCCTGCATATATTTAACTAATATTTTTTCATTTTCAGTTAAGTTAGTAAGTTTGTTTAATTTGCTAAAAATGTTCATGAAAATCACCTCATGAACATTATATAATATTTCATTATGTAATTTTAATATTTTACTAAAATTCTATTTCTTTTATATATTTACTTAGGGTATAGGCAATACCATCTTCTTCATTAGATAAGGTAACTTCATTAGCTATAGCTTTTAAATCATCTACAGCGTTTTCCATTGCTACACCAATACCTGCATATTTAATCATTGATGCATCATTATGACCATCTCCAAAAGCAATCATTTCTTCTCTTTTAAAGCCCATAGGAGATAAAACTGTATCTAAAGCCTTGGCTTTATCTATACCTTTTGCAGTAAACTCAAAGTAAAAAGGTGCTGTAAACATGCAACTTAATTTATCTTTAAAAGGCTCCATCATGTTTTTATAATTTTCTTGTAAATAATCAGGATTACCAGCAGTTAAAATTTTATTTAAAGGGTAATCAGCAAAAGCAGCTAAATCATCTTTTTCACATAATTTAAATTTACCACCACGAGATTCATATTGAATTATATTAAAAGGTTCACCATTTACTAGTATTTCATTATCAAAAACATTATTTACATACATATAGTTTCCTTTATCAATCATTGGTTTAACATTAAACTTTTTCATGTGTTCAAGAACTGCTTGTCCTTCTTCAATAGTCATAGTTTCATTAAATAAGACTTCATTTGTTTGACAATGGACAACTTTGGAACCATTAAAAGATACTAGAAGACCATCATGTTTATCCATATCTAACTCTCTAGCAAAATCCATTAATCCAGAAGTAGGTCTTCCAGAGGCCAATATTAAAGTTACTCCTAGTTCTTGTGCCTTAATTAAAGCATTTTTAGTTTTTTTAGTTATTTCTTTTTTTCCATTAGTTAATGTACCATCAACATCTATTATTATTACTCGTATATTACTCATATTCTACCTCCATAGTGTTTTATTTAATTATACTAATTTTGTATTAGGAAATTAATATATTAGATGGAGATTGAGGAATATGTTGCAAAAATAATTAATTTCACAAAGAAAACTTGAAAGAAGTATGTCAAACTTTAAATTTTCTAAAAGCTAAAGGTGTTTTTCCATGAGTTTTTTTAAACATTTTTACAAAATTACTACTATAGTTATATCCAAGCTTTTTAGAAATTTCATCAATACTTAATTCAGTAGTAGATAATAAATTTTCAGCCATTGTCATTCTAATAGAGTTAGTATATTCACTAATGGACATATGATATTTTGAAGAAAAACCAGCTTTTAATTTTTGTTCATTTAAAAACACCATTTTACTTAAGCTTTTTATGGTAGGAGGGTTACAAGCTTCCTCTGTTAATATATCATGAGCTTTTTGTATTGCATTAGCATCAGCTGCAGTTAAAGTAACATATCTATCTTTTCCAATTTTAATTTCTCCATAATTTAATTGGTTAGTAAAAACATTTTCTGGAGAAGAGGATATTTCATTATAAAGTAAGGCAATACACTCTAATATCTTACTTTCTAAATATATAGGAGTTATTTTATCAACTTCAGACATACTTCTTAATCCTTGAATAATAGAAGATATTTCAAGTGGCAAATATCTATAAGTATAGTTACTAATAAAATTATCAAAATCTATAGTTTTAGGAAAATTAGGTCCTATTATTTCATCAAAGTATTTTTTGTAAATTGTTATTTCAGCGCCATGAAAGTGCTGTCCTTTCTTCCAAGTTTGCTTTCCTTTAATTTCTTTTTCAGCTACAAAAAAAGAAGAGGGACTAAAGGAAGAAACAGGATTATCCTCAATTTCAAATTGTGTTTCTCCTGTATAGACAGTACCAAATCTAATTAGATGTTCATGATGCTCAAAGGATATAGAGAAATCTACAGGAATAGTATAATCACCAATTCCAAAGTCATAATATCCTTCTCTGCTATATTTAATAAAATATCCAAGTTCAGGTCTATTTTCATTTTTATAAATTGTATAATTTTCTGTTTTAAAAGGAGTAAAAGTCATATTATTTAAAACTTCATTTTGAAATTCCTTTGTTGTTTTAGCAATCATAATCTACCTCAATACTTATTAAATTAGATTAATAAATAATATAACATAAAAATAATTAATGCACATGTGAAAATTTAAATTTCACATGTGTTTTTGATTTAAATGAAATAATTATTTATAAAAGATATGGAAATACTAATTTAAATAGAGTGCTAAGTTAAAATAAATTATCAAATTGGGTGATAAAATTATTAAATTAGGTGCACTTGTTGAAATGAGAATGACTCTCATATACAATTAACTCATACAAAACGAGAAAGATAAGAATAGTTTATGAAATATATATGGAGGTATACAATGAAGAAGAAAATATTAAAAACTTTAGTAGCTACTTGTATGACAGCTATGATGTTTGTTGGATGTGCAAGTAATGGTGCGGTAAATGAAGATAAAACTTCAGAAAATACTATAACAGTTACAGATGTAAGAGGAGAAGTAGAAATACCGGCAGATCCTCAAAGAATAGTAGATTTAAGTGGGAATAGTGATATTTTATCAATTTTAGGATATAAAGTTGTAGGGACTGCAAATAGTGATGCTTATGATTACACTAAATTCCCTTCATACTTAGAAGATACATTAAGTGGAGCAGAAATATTAGGATATAGCATGCAAGACACTATGGATGTTGAAGCAGTTATGAACTTAAATCCAGACTTAATAGTTATATCAACAGTTCAAGAAAAGATGTATGACCAATTAAGTGAAATAGCTCCAACAGTTATGATTCAATTAGAAGCTTTAAACTGGAAAGATGACGTTAGAGCATTTGCAAAAGTATTTAATAAAGAAGATGTTGCTAATGAATGGATAGCTAATTATGAAGCTAAAGCAAAAGAAGCTGGAGATAAAATCAAGGCAGAATACGGTGAAGATACAACATACCTTTCATTCTTAGCAAGTGGTGGTCAATTCTTTATCTTTGATGGTGCAGGATTCGGAGATGTATTATATAGTGATATGGGATTAGCTAAACCAGAAGGAATGCCAGAACAAACAGATATTAGTTTACCAGTTGTAACTTATGAAGGATTAGCAGCAATTCAAGCTGATTATATATTCTTAATTGCAACAGATGAAGACTTAGCTCAATTAGAAGCAAATAGTATTTGGAATAACTTACCTGCAGTTAAAAATGGTAATGTAGTAGTATTAGAATCATCACCATACTTTAACCAAGGATACAGTCCAATCGGAAGAGAAATATTAGTAGATGAAATAGGTGACATGTTAAATGAAACAAAGTAATAAACGTACAATAATATTTGTAATTTGTAGTTTGTTACTCTTAATAGGAGGATTGACTTTAGCCATTAGGCTAGGGTCAGTCCATATTACTTTTTCAGATATTTGGGATAGTATCTTTAACTATAGTGAAACTTTAGAACTTATGTTAGTTAGAGATGTACGTATTCCAAGGGCTCTTGCTGTATTATTTACAGGTGGAGTATTAGGAGTAACAGGAGCAATGATTCAAGGTGTTACTAGAAATCCAATAGCTGAACCCTCTATCTTAGGTATAAGCCAAGGAGCAACTTTAGTAATAGCGATTTTTTATGCAGCTGGAATAGGAATAACTACACAAAATGTAATGATAGCTTCTTTTATAGGAGCATTAATAACTGGAATAATAGTTTTAGGATTTATATCAAAAAAGGCAAATAATAATTCAATTGCAAAGATACTTTTAGCTGGAACAGCCATGAGTACATTTTTCATTTCTTTAACTACTGTTATAGGACTTTTATCAAACCAATCTCAAATGATAGGATTTTGGGTATCAGGTGGATTTAGAAATGCAAGTTGGGCAGATTTTAGATTAATCTTTATAGTGGGAGTTATAGGACTTATTATAGCAATATTATTATCACCAAAGATAAATATATTGAATTTAGGTGATGATGTTGCAATAGGACTTGGAGAAAATCCAGAAAAAATAAGATTTATTACTCTTATGGTTATGATACCAATGTGTGCAGCAGCAGTTGCAGTTGGTAAAAATATAGCTTTTGTGGGACTTATTGTTCCTCAAATAGTTAGAAAAGTATTAGGAGAAGACTATAGAAGAAATATTCCATGTTCATTTTTACTTGGAGCAGTTCTTTTAACTTTTGCAGATATTGCAGCAAGAATGATATTTGATCCATATGAAACGCCAATAGGTGTGTTTACAGCATTAATAGGAATACCATTCTTTATATCAGTAGCTAGAAAGGAGAGGGGATAATGAATAAGAAAAAATTTAAAATAGTTATATCAGTTTTACTTGTTTTATTAATAATCTCCTTTATGGTTACATTATGTTGGGGTACATATAAGGTTTCACCTGGAGAGGTTATTAATACTCTTTTAGGAAATGGAACTAAACTTCAAAATACAGCAATATTAACTATTAGACTTCCAAGGTTATTAGTTGGAATGTTTGTAGCAATTGCACTATCAACAGCAGGAGCAATTCTTCAAACTATAACAAAAAATGATTTAGCAGATACAGGAATAATAGGTATAAATGCTGGAGCTGCTGTGGCAGCAGTATTATTTATTACATATTCAACTGGAGCATATTATAGTGAGCTTGGACAATTATCTATATTTGTACTACCTGCTATGGCTATAATAGGGGCTGCAGTTACGGCATTCATAATATATATGATGTCTAGTAGAAAAGGAATAAAGCCTAAAAGACTTTTATTAATTGGAATTGGATTAAATGCAGGACTTAATGCATTTATAACATTCTTCACTTTCAGAGGTGGTGTTGGAGACTATAATAGAGTTTTAGTTTGGACATCAGGAAGTCTTTGGGGATCTGGATGGAGCTATGCAAAGGTAATAATTCCAATAGTAGCTTTAATGTTTATAGTAGTTTTATTAAATCATAAAAAGTTAGATGTTTTAAATCTTTCAGATGAACTTGCTATATCATTAGGGTTAAATTTAGAAAAGGAAAGAAAGAAATTTTTAACTTTTGCAGTTATATTAGCAGGAACAGCAACAGCATTTGCAGGTAATATTGGATTCTTAGGACTTATATCTCCTCATATTGCAAGAAAGTTAGTTGGACCTTATCATAAGAAGTTTATTACAGTTTCAGCAATGATAAGTGTTATTATAGTTCTTCTTGCAGATGCAGTTTCAAGAAATTTATTCTCTCCAATTGAAATTCCAGTAGGAATAACAGTATCAATATTTGGAGTACCATATTTTATTTATTTAATGATGAAGGAGAAATAATTATGGAAGCTATTAGTGTAAAGAACTTAAGTGTGGCATATGAAAATAATACTATAATCGAAGATATGAGCTTATCTATACCAAAGGGGAAAATAAGCATAATAATTGGAGCAAATGGATGTGGTAAATCAACTTTACTTAAGACTATAGCAAGAATTAATAAGCCTAAGACTGGTGATATCTTCATTAACAATAAAAATATAAAAAAGATAAAAGAAAAGAATATAGCAAAAGAAGTTGCATTTTTACCACAAGGGCCGGTTTGTCCAGATGGGCTTACAGTAAGAGAACTTGTTGCATTTGGTAGATTTCCTCATCAAAAAATGATTGGTGGTCTTACTAGCCATGATAAAGAAATTATTGATTGGGCAATAGAAGAAACAGGGCTTAGTGAATTTGCTGATAGAGGAGTTGAAAATTTATCTGGTGGGCAAAGACAAAGAGCTTGGATTGCTATGACTTTAGCTCAAGAAACTGAAATAATAATGCTTGATGAACCTACAACTTATCTTGATATGTCTTATCAACTTGAAGTATTAGAAGTGCTTCAAAAGCTTAATAAAGAAAAAAATATTACAGTAGTTATAGTTCTGCATGAACTTAATAATGCTTGTAGATTTGCAGATAATATTATTGGTCTTAAAAAGGGAAAGATTATCTGTCAAGGAAGACCAATAGACGTAATTAATAAAGAAAATTTAAAAACTATATATGGAATAGATGCCAACCTTACAGTAAGTGAAGATGGACAATATCCAATATGTATGGAATATGACTTATTTAGGGGGACAGATGAAAAATAAAAATTTTATAATAATAGTTATAGGACAGATTATTTCTCTTTTTGGAAATTCAATTCAAAGATTTAGTATGTCACTATATTTATTAGCATTTACAGGTAGTACAGCTACATTTGCTAATATATTAGCAATATCAACAATACCATATATTCTATTTGCACCAATTGCAGGTAGATTATCTGATAAGATAAATAGAAAAAAGATAATGGTATATTTAGATTTATTTTGCTCGATATTAATAGGAGTGTATGCATTCATATTATTTAAAGGAAATGATAGTGTACTAATAGTTGGAACTGTTATGTTTATGTTATCAGTATGTGCTACTTTATATGGTCCAGCAGTAACATCTTCAATACCGCAAATAGTAGAAGAAGATAAACTAACTTCAGCAAATGGAGTAATTAACCAAGTTGGGTCAATAGTTAACTTTGTTGGACCAATACTAGCAGGTGTTCTTTATGGGTTGTTAGGTATAAAAGTAATAGTAATAGTAAATGCAGTAAGCTTTTTTGCTTCTGCAATAATGGAAATGTTTTTAGATATTCCGGATGTAGTAAATGAGAACGGAGTTACTGAAAATGAAATAGCTACTACTAAAGATAATGAAAAAATAATGTCTATGGATTTTGTTAAAAAGTCTTTCATAGATGCTAAAGAAATATTTATTTATTTAAAAAATGAAAAGAAAATTGTACTTGGAATTATAGTATCTTATGCTTTATGTAATATTTTCTTATCACCAATATTATCAATAGTAGCACCATATTTTATAAATGTATTTTTAGGACTTTCTTCAGAGATATATGGAATAGTTGAGGCGGTTTTTGTTTTAGGAATGATATTAGGTGGGTTCTGGATTAGCGTGAAGCCTAATATGTTTTCTATGAAAAAGGTACATTATACATATTTCCCAATGTTAGCAGGTGTTATTGTAATGTCTATCTTAGGCTTTATAAAATTAAATAACTATTCTTTAGTTACAATATTTTCACTTGCAGGTCTTGCAATAATGTTATCTTTAGCCTTATCAAATGTATTAACTTTAACATTTATACAAAAGCAAGTACCTGGAGAAATGCTTGGGAGTGTATCAGCCTTTTCAACAGCGGTAGCAACTATAAGTGTTGCACCAGGACAATTATTATTCGGACAAGTTATAGATATGGGAATACCAATAGGAATTATACTATTAGTTTCAGCTATATTTAATATTGGACTTATGCTGTTTGTTAAGTGGAATGTAAGAGAATTGAAAAATTCTTAGAATTCAATAATTTAATTTTTATAAATGGAGCTGTATAAGAGTGAATTAATAAATTTACTCTTATGCAGTTTTTTTTGATTGTAAAAAATTATAAAAATTAATATAAATGCTAAAATGTGAATTAGTATAATTATATTCTTTGAATCCATGTACATAGACATTATTACATGGATTTTATTATACATTTTGAATATATTTGACAATATCACTAATTAGTGATATATTAAAAACATGAAGGATATAAAAAAATTAATCAAAGAAAATGAATTGGACTTATCTACTTTAATTGTTTTTACGAGAGCAGAACATACTATTCATAGAATAGAGTATAAAACAATAAAGCAAAGCGGATTAACAATAGCTCAATTTGCAGTCCTAGAAGCTTTATATAATAAAGGTGATTTAAAAATTTGTGAGATAATAGAGAGAATATTAACTACATCTGGAAATATAACCGTAGTTATAAAAAACTTAGAAAAGGATGGATTAATAAAGAAGAAACCAGATCCTAATGATAAGAGATCTTGTATAATATCATTAACTGAAGAAGGGAAAAAAATTATAGAAAATATTTTACCAGATCATATTAAAAATATTAAAGGAATATTTGAAATTTTGACTGATGAAGAAAAAAATACATTAAAAACTATTCTTAAAAAATTTAAGGACTTATAAAAAATAAAAATTTTTTAAGGAATTATCACTAATTAGTGATAATTTAAGGGGGTTTTTAATATAGGAGGTTTAAATGAAAAAATTTAGAACTATAGAAAAGATTTTTAGAGGACCTGATTTTCATATGGTTGGAGATGGATTTAGAGTTTCTCAATATTTGCCTGTGGGAATAGGTGATATGAAACGTTTATCTCCATTTGTATTATTAGATTATCATGAACCACATTATTATGAACCTTCATCAAGTATTCGTGGGGTTGGAGCTCATCCTCATCGAGGATTTGAAACAGTGACAATTGCTTATGATGGAAAGGTTGAACACCATGATAATAAAGGAAATCATGGAATTATAGGTCCAGGAGATGTTCAATGGATGACTGCTGCATCAGGAATTCTTCATAAAGAATATCATGAAACTGAATTTAGTAAAAATGGTGGAATCCTTCATATTATTCAACTTTGGGTTAATTTACCTAAAGATAAAAAGATGATTGAACCTAAGTATCAAACACTATTAAAAAGTGATATGGGGATTTTAAAGCTTGATAATAATCAAGGAGAAATAAGTATTATTTCAGGTGAGATTAATGGAGTAAAAGGACCTGCACAAACATTTACAGATATAAATATTTATAATGTTACTTTAAATAATAATGGAAGAGTTCTATTAAATGAACCAAGTAACTTTAATACAGGGATACTTGTATTAAAGGGAGAAATCAAAATAAATGAAGAAAATATAGGTAAAGAAAGTGACTTTATTTTATTTAATAATGTGGAAGGAAGTATTTCTATTGAATCAATTACTAAAGATACGTTATTTATTGTATTAAGTGGAGAACCTATAAATGAACCAATAGTATCACATGGACCATTTGTTATGAATACAATGGAAGAAATATATCAAGCTTATGAGGATTTTGAGAATAATAAGTTTGGAACAGAAAAATTTTAAAAAATAGAAGTTATAAAGAGGAGAAAAAGTTATGAGTAAAGTATTATATATTAAAGCAAATATTAAACAAGAAGGAGAATCTAGAACTTTTAAAGTATCAGATAGTTTCGTAGAAGAATATAAGAAAAATAATCCTAATGATGAAGTTGTTGTATTAGATTTATATAAAGAAAACATAGATTTCTTAAGACAAGAAGATTTAGGAGTAATATTTGGGCCTAAAAATGATGAGAGCAAAAATAATCCAAAATTAAAATATGCATATCAATTTGCAGAAGCAGATAAGTATATAATTGCAGCACCTATGTGGAATTTAAGTTTCCCAGCAATTTTAAAGGCTTATATAGATTATGTAAGTGTAACAGGTATAACATTTAAATATACAGCTGAAGGTCCAGTAGGTCTTTTAAATAATAAAAAGGCTATACACATAGTAGCTAGAGGTGGCGAATATGTTAATGCACCATATGAAATGGGAGATAGATACTTAAGAACTATATTGGGATTCTTTGGTATAACAGAAGTAGAAACACTTGCAATAGAAAACTTAGATGTTATGGGCGCTGATGTTGAAGGAAAAGTAAATGATGCGATAAATAATGCTAGCAATATTGCAAAAAACTTTTAGAATTTAATCTACAAGGTAGAATATAATTTATAATTAAAGATAGTATAAAAATAAACCTAGTTTTGATTTAAACTAGGTTTATTTTAGATATTCTTCTAAAGTTAATTGATTTTCAGTTATTTCTTTAGCAGCATTTTTTCCAACATATCTTAAATGCCATGGTTCGTAGCTATATCCTGTAATATCTTCTTTTCCTTTAGGATATCTAATTATAAAACCATAACTATTAATATTTTCTGATAACCATTTAAATGCTTCTGTATTTTCAAAACCTTCATCTAAAGTACTATATTCACTAGATAATATATCTATTGATAGACCAGTTTGATGTTCACTATGACCAGGATGAGCAACATAACTATCAGCAGCTACAACTCCTTCATTAGCAACAGCATCATTATAAACTGTAGTTTGATAATCGCATGAACGATAGCCTGAAATTCCTATTAAATTAATACCATCTTTTTTAGCGTCATTAAACATGTTTTCTAACTCTACAGCTACTTGATATCTAACATGAGCTGTCATATCCGAAGAAGTTTGTAATGGAATATTAGGAATAACTAAATCATTAGGCTCATAATTTTCTTCAAGGGAATGTTCTTTATTAACTAATACAAGGTATTCATCATTAGGATTATTATAAAGTAAATTTATATCTTCAGATGTAGTTTCATTGTTATTTTTAGAGTTTATACTAGCAACATTATTACTAATTGAATCTTTATTATTAATATCATTATTAATTGTTTTATTATCCTTAATAGATTTATTAATAAGATTAGTAGAAATTACAATTAAAAATAAAATAAATACAATAAAAATATTAGGTGAAATTATAAATTTTTTATTTAATTTTAAATTTTTCATAGTATCCCCCCTTTTTATATTGTATTCCATATTTAAAATATTGCAAATATTTATCATAGTTGCAACAAAGTAAAATTTTGAATTCTAATATTTAATTTACATAGATTTCACTAAAGTGAGTTAAAACAAAAAGGAGATTGTACAGTTTTTGTACAATCTCCTGAAATTTATTAAGAAGCTTTATTAGCTTTTAATTCATTTTTCTTAACTATGTTATATCTGATATTAACAATAAGTGCTAACACAACACCTAAAGCAGTTATTGCCATATCAAATAATATTACGTGGCTTAAGTTGATATCTGCTAGTATACCAGTGATACTTGGTACTATAGTAGAAGCTAAACTTGAAGCTGTAAATACTATACCAGTAATTTTACCTTTGCTTGAAGGGAATAATTCTGACATTGAAGTTAAAGCTAATTGTAGAACTCCACCAGCAGCTGAGAAACCAATTACAAATGCAGCAACTATACAAGTTATAGTACTTGGGAACATCCAAAGTACTGTTAACATTACTAAAGATATTAGAGGGTAAACAAAAGTAAATCTAACTTGTTTAATCCATTTAGCAACTAATATTGAAGTAACAAATACAGATACTATTGAACCAGTACTGTAGATACTTATAAGCTTAAGAGAAATTGTTTGTTCAACACCAGCAACTTCTCTTGCAAATGAAGGTAACCAGTTTGCAATTACTTGGAATGTTGCAGTAGCAGTGAATCCGATTAAGATTAAGCAAATACCCTCAATCCAAAAGTTAGCTTTAACATTAGATTCAACTTCTTCTGTAGCAGCTTCAGCTTTTTCAACAGGTTTGAATTCTGGGAATTTAAGTTTGAATATAAATAATCCGTTGATTACAAATACTATGATGCAGAATATGAATGACCATCCGTAGTAAAGGTTATTAGCAATTAAGAAGCTTATTATCCATGGTAATATGAATTGACCAGCTGAAATAAATGCTTTAATTGCAACGTTAGCACTTCCTGATGCATTAGGGAAGCATTCAGTTAATGCAGGATAAGTACCAGCATCCATAAATGAGTTAGCCATACCAGCTAATAAAGCAAAGAAGAATGCCATAGTAACATTAGTACTAATTAATATACCACCCATAAATAACACGTAAGTTCCCATACCTAAAAGTACGAAAGGTTTTCTACCGTATTTATCCGATAATACACCTGATACAAATAATACAATTAATCTACCTAAACCTAAAGCTGAGATAACATATGATACACCGGCTTTGTTAGTGTTAAATTGTTCCATTAAGAAATCGATATTTTGAGCTAGTATGATAGCTCCCATACCATGTATAAAGTAGTTAATATACATAGCTAATGCCGTTGGCATGTACTTATTTTTAGTAAGTGTATTTTGCATTTTTAATACTCCTTTTTGATAAAAATTTAACGTAATTATGTATAAAGTCCTCGTTTAACTTACAAAATAAATTTTAATATATTATTTTTAATTATTCTAATACATATTATTGTGTTTATTTATAGAAAAAATCTATAGATATGCTATAATATTATAAGAATATTAAAAAAAAAGGTAAAATAATAAGTTCAATTTATAACAAAGTAATGGTTTTCTTTAAAAGGTAATTTATTACATTTAATAAATGGGGAGGATGTTATATATGAATTTAAATCATTTAAGTTATTTTAGAGTTCTAGCAAAATTAGAACATTATACACAGGCAGCTGAAGAGTTATCAATAACTCAACCTAGTTTAAGTCATGCTATGTCAACATTAGAGAAAGATTTAGGAACTTATCTATTTGAAAAGCAAGGAAGAAATATTAAATTAACTAAATACGGGAAAATATATTTTGAATATGTAGATAGAGCCTTGAGTGAGTTAGAAAAGGGAGAAAAAAAGATTAGAGAATTAGCTAATGTATCTACAGGAACTATAGAGTTAGGATATATCTATACATTAGGCCCAAGTTTTATACCACATCTAATTAAGGATTTTACAGAGAGTGATAAAAATAAAGATATAAAATTTTTATTTGGACAAGGAACAACAAAGACACTTATTGAAGGATTAAAGGAAGAAAAATTTGATATGGTATTTTGTTCAATGGTAGAAAATGAACCAGATATAGATTTTATTCCTATTGCTAATGAGGAGTTAGTTCTTATTGTATCAAATGAACATCCTTTAGCAAAAAATGAATCTGTAGATTTAACTGAAGTAGGAAGTTATCCATTTATAGGTTTTAGTGAAAAGAGTGGAATTAGATCAATTATAGGAGATTTATTCGAAAAGGTAAATATTGTACCAAATACTATATGTGAAGTTGAAGAAGACAATGCTGTTGCAGGATTAGTTGAAATAAATTATGGAATTGCAGTTGTTCCGAGAATATCATCTTTAAAGTATTATAATGTGAAAGTATTGCCTATAACTAATCCTAAACATGAAAGATTTATTTATTTAGCTACTTTAAAAAATAGATATCTTACTCCATCTGTAAATTTATTTAAAAAATTTAGTTTAGAGTATAGTAAAAAGGTTTTTAAATAAGTATTTTAATAAATGCTATAATGTTTCTGTAGAAAATATTATTAGTGTTAGTATAATACATATAGAGGTGATATTTTGGAATACATAAATGATATAAATATTCAAGAAGCAGTAATACATATTCTTGATAGTAACTCAACAGAACCAATTTTAAATGAATACACATTAGAATTAAGTGAGGATATTTATAAGTTTTTACATAAGCATATTGAAAAATGTCTAAAGGATGAGGAATTAAAAACAGCAATTTTTAATTCAGAAAGAAATATTGTAAAAGAAATAGTACAGGATTATTTAAATGGGGTAGATAATGATTTCCTTGGGTTGTCTAAGGAATTATCTAGACAACTTTTTTCTATTATGAAAGGGAATGTTAATATTCCAGCTTGTGATTTAATAGTAGCATCTTTGATTACAGATGTTGGGCCAATGATAGGAATACTTAAAATGGATTATGTTAAAAACTTTACTCACTCTGTAGAGTTTGTTAATGATAAGATTGGAATAGGAATAGTTCCACAAGCAGCAGGTTTACCAGGTAGCAGTCAAAGAATTCAAAAAGCAGCATTTATAAAGCCAATTAGAGAAGGGCAAATATTTGATTTATATGTCATTGACAAGCAAAAGAAGTCTAGTGAAGATGATGAATATGGAGCTAATTATTTTATGAATAGCTTTTTAGGGTGTAGTATCGTTGCTAATAAAAGAGATATGACAAAAACATTCTTAAAGGCAGCAGAGACTTGGACTAGAAGTAATATTACAGAAAATGCGGAACAAGCTGAATTAATTAGAACAACTGTTAAGAGTAAATTAAAAGAAGAGGATTCAATTAATATCCAAGAAATTTCTAACGAATTATTTAAGGAAGATCCAACAAAAAGGCAAGACTTTGAAGTGTTTATGAAGGGGAATGGGTTAGAAGAGGAAGTTGCAGTTGATAAGGCTTGGGTTGAAAAAAAGCTTAAGAGAATTAGACTTAAAATTGATAAAGATATAGATTTATATATTAATGAGGATGCTTACCATGATAATAGTAAATTTGAAATCCAGCGTAATGGTGACGGAAGCATTAATATGATTATAAAACATGTCATTAATTATATAGAAAAATAAAAGGTAGGACTATGATAGTCCTACCTTTTATGATAACAATTTGACTAGTACTGCTTTTTGAGCGTGAAGTCTATTTTCGGCTTCTTCAAAGATTTCATCAGCATGAGCTTCAAGAACTTCTTCAGTAATTTCTTCTTCTCTATGAGCTGGAAGACAATGAAGAACAATAGCATCATTATTTGCTAATTTCATTATTTCCGAATTAACTTGATATCCTTTGAAGGCAATTTGACGTTTCTTAGCCTCAGTCTCTTGTCCCATACTAGCCCAAACATCAGTAATAATTACATCAGCTTTTTTTATAGCTTCTGATGGATCTTCAGTCATTTCAAAAGAAACCCCATTTTCTTCAGCTAATGAAATACCTTTTTCAATATAATATTTAGGTGGTTTATAACCAATAGGATTAGCAATTGCTACATTCATACCTAAAGTTAAGCAACCAACAATTAAAGAATTACACATATTATTACCATCACCAATATATGCAATCTTTAATCCCTCAAGGATAAGTTTCTTTTCTCTTATAGTCATTAAATCTGCTAAAACCTGGCATGGATGCTCATCATCTGTTAATCCGTTAATTATAGGAATAGATGAACATTCAGCTAAAGTTTCAATTTCATTTTGAGAAAATGTTCTTATCATAATTCCATCTAAGTATCTAGATAAAACTCTAGCTGTATCTTGGATAGGTTCCCCACGACCTATTTGCAAGTCTTTAGAACTTAAGAATAGAGGATGTCCACCGAGTTGATACATTCCAACTTCAAAGGAAACTCTTGTACGAGTTGATGCTTTTTCAAAAATCATACCTAAAGATTTTCCTTTTAGTAAATGATGTTCTATACCATGTTTTTGTTCATATTTTAATTGATCAGCAAGATTTAATATATCTAAAATTTCATCTTTTGAAAGATCATCCATACGTAATAAATCTTTATTCATAAATAAAGCCCCCTTTTATATTTACTTATATTCTTTTAATACTTTTATTAAGATTTTTAAGCCCTCTTTAACGTCTTCTACAGAGATATTTAGTGGCGGTAGCAGTCTTATTACATTTTTACCAGCAGTTAAAACTAGTAGTCCATTTTCAAGAGCTTTCTTTTGAATAATAGATGAATCACCATCTATTTCTATTCCAAGCATTAGACCTAATCCACGAACATCTTTTACTATTTCTAAATTTTCATTTAAGATAGTTTCTTTTATTAATTTACCTTTAAATATAATTTCACTATAAGAATTAGTATTACAAAGTTGATTTAATACTGAGGATGCACCTGCACATACAACAGGATTTCCACCGAATGTTGAACCGTGATCTCCAGGTTGGAAAGTTGTTGAAAGTTTTTCATTACATAAAACTGCTCCTATAGGAAGTCCTGCTCCTAGGCCTTTAGCACAAGTGACTATATCAGGTTCAACATTGAAGGTATTATAACCAAAGAGGTTTCCTGTTCTAGCTATTCCGCATTGAACTTCATCAAAGATTATTAATATATCTTTTTCCTTAGCTAACTTACAAGTAGCTAAAACAAAATCTTTATTTAGTGGATGAACACCACCTTCACCTTGAATAGCTTCCATTATTATTGCACAAACATCAGAAGTAAGTTTTTCTTGTAGGTCATCAATGGAATTAGCAGTTGCATAATTAAACCCTGTAGGAAATGGAAAGAAGTAGTTGTGAAATTTATCTTGGCCAGTTGCAGTTAATGTAGCTAATGTTCTACCATGAAAAGATTGCTTTAGTGAAAGAATAGTACCTCTACCTTCACCATATTTGTTAAAGCTATACTTTCTAGCAAGTTTAATAGCACATTCATTTGCTTCAGCTCCAGAATTAGCAAAGAAAACTTTACTCATTCCAGATAACTCACAAAGTTTTTTTGCAAGTGATACAGTAGAATTATTAGTGAAAATATTAGATAGATGTTGGAAATTGTTTAGTTGAGATATTATTGAGTTTTTCCAATCAGCATTGTTATAACCTAAAGAGTTAACGCCAATTCCACTAGTAAAATCTATATATTTTTTATTGTTTTTATCAAATAAGTAAGATCCCTGACCATAATCTATTTCAATAGGCAAGGTACCATAAGTATTCATTAAGTACTTATTTTCTTCTTCAAATAAAGTCATTTTAATCACCTCGTTTAATTAGTTAATATATTTCTGTTCCAATTCCTTTTTCAGATAGTAATTCAAGTAAGATAGAGTGTTTAATTCTGCCATCAATTATGTGAGCTTTTTTAACTCCCATTCTTACAGATTCAACACAACAGTTTATCTTAGGAATCATGCCACCTTTAATTATTTTATCTACAGTTAGTTTTGGAATTTGATGTAACCTTAAAGTTGGAATTAAAGTAGAAGGGTCATTTTGATCTGTCATTACGCCAGGTACATCAGTTAAAAGAATTAATTTTTCAGCCTTTAAAGCAGAGGCAATTTTTGAAGCACAAGTATCTGCATTTATGTTATAACTATTAGTATCATTTTCACCTATTGCAATAGAAGAAACTACAGGAATATAACCAGAATTCATTGATAAATTTAGAAGTTCTGTATTTACAGAAGTTATTTCACCTACAAAACCTAAATCAATATCACTAATAAGCTTTTTAGCTTTTATTAATGATCCATCAATTCCAGATAAACCAATTGCTTTACCACCATTTTTTTCAATTAGTTTAACTAAATCTTTATTTACTTTTCCAGCTAAGACCATTTGAGCAACTGTTATTGTAGTTTCATCAGTATATCTCAAACCATTTATAAATTTACTTTCATGATTCATTTTAGCTAAAGTACTGCTAATATCAGGACCACCGCCATGGACTATTATTGGATTAATTCCAATGCATTTCATAAGGATAATATCATTTATTACTGTTTTAGTTAATTCATCATTAATCATGGCATTTCCACCATATTTAATTACAATAGTCTTACCGTAATATTCTTGGATATAAGGTAATGCCTGAATTAATATATTTGCATGTTGAGCATAGTTCAATTGTTACACCTCCAAAAAATGGGTGGACCTCCGGGGTCAATCCAATATATGGATTGA
>ERZ791879.727-NODE-727-length-21564-cov-9.516388_pt1 | contig 21564 bp, 22 predicted proteins | sample MGYA00510162_ERZ791879 | MGnify/ENA primary metagenome ERZ791879 (study PRJEB30046, sample SAMN00792113) | human gut metagenome | study: EMG produced TPA metagenomics assembly of the A metagenome-wide association study of gut microbiota in type 2... | reverse complement strand
TTAGCAAACTTTACGGAATCAATTATATAAATTCTAGGTGAAAATTTCACCTTTATCGTAAGATAAATATTCCATTTTTTCGCTTCCATGTGGTGCGCAATATTATTCAACGGAGTATTGTTTTTAGGCCGAAGTATCCTAAGGAGATTAATGCAGTATTCCATATACTAATTCCTAAAGTTGAATATAATAAAAAACCACCAAATTCAATCCTTAAGACTCCTGAAACTAAAGATATTAAAGTCCTTACTACTGGAATAAGTCTGCATATAAAAACTGTTTTATTTCCATATTTATTGGAGTATTCAAATATTTTTTCTGTATACTTTTTAGTTTTCGCTGATTTCTTATTAAACCAATCTAAAATTGGGTTTCCGAAAGAATATCCTATTATGTAGAATACACAACTTCCAAATACAGCTGCTGCTATTGATATTAATATTACTAAAAAGAGATTTCCTTTTGTTTCTGCAACACAGGCTCCAATGGTAGGCATTACTACCGTTGCTGGAACACCTGGGCAATTTAGATGTTCTAAAAAAACTACTACAAATAAAAAAATTAAACCATATCTCACAAAATACTCTAACATTAATTGAATTCCCATAAATAATTACCCTCTTTTTCGTAATCTTTACTGAATAGATATTATTTTATAATATGTTAATAAATGTGTATATATACTACATTATCGTTAATTAACCATAGTATATTTATGTTCAATAATTCTTAATTTTTTGTTACATTTATTATTTTTTTCTTAATTATTTAGTGTTATCGTTTTCTTTTTCTTGGAATATTAATCTAATAGTTGTATAATAATCTATGATTTAATGGAATTTAACTTTTTTTAACAAATACTTAACAGAGAAATAAACATTAACAGGGGGATTTTTTATGAAACTTTCTTTTAAGGAGCAGTCAACTCGCTCACTTTTGAAATTTTTATTGGCTCCATTAATTATTAACTTTATAATTGAACTTTGTAGCAGAAGAAGTCTAGGTGATACTTTTGGGTATATATTCGGATCTCCACTAGTATTTTTATATAATTCATTAATTATATTAGCTACACTATCTATTGTATTGTTATTTAAAAGAAGAACTTTTTTCTTTACTTTAATAACTACTATATGGATAGGATTTGGTATAACCAATGGTATCATACTAAGTAATAGAGTAACTCCTTTTACAGCTACTGATTTAACACTTGCAGACTTAGGTTTAGGAATAATATCTAAATATTTATCTCCAACTGTTACTAATCTTATAGCTGGCTTTTTAATTGTTGTAGCTATTGGAATTGTATTCTTATTCTTTAAGGGTCCTAAATATAAAGGAAAACTTAATTATAAGAAAAATATATTAATTGTTGCATCTGTATGGGCTTTTCTTTTCCTTTCAACAAAAGTTGCTTTAGGATTTAACGTAATTGCCTCTTACTTTGGAAATATTGCATTTGCTTACGAAGATTATGGTTTTCCTTATTGTTTCTCTAATACCTTATTAAATACTGGTATTGATAAACCAAAAGATTATTCTGAAGAAAAAATTGCTTCTATTTCTGATTTAATTGCATCAAATAATACAAGCAATGAGCTTAGCAGTGATGCTATTTTACTAGCTAGTACAGAAGGTGGCTTAAATCATGAAACTGATTCAGATAAACCAAATATAGTAATGGTTCAATTAGAATCATTCTTTGATCCAACACTAGTTAAGTATTTACAATTTTCTGAAGATCCAGTACCTAATTTCAGAAAGCTTATGGAGAATTATTCATCTGGATATTTAACAGTTCCATCTGTCGGTGCTGGTACTGCAAATACAGAATTTGAAGTATTAACTGGTATGAGTTTACAATTCTTCGGTCCTGGAGAGTACCCTTATAAGACTATTCTTCAAGAAAGTACTGCTGAAAGTGTAAGTTATGATTTAAAAGAATTAGGCTATTCAACTCATGCTATTCATAATAACAAAGGAACTTTCTACGGTAGAAACTTTGTATTTTCACAATTAGGATTTGATACATTCACTTCTTTAGAATATATGAATGTTGAAGAATATACTCCAAAGGATTGGGCAAAAGATTTTTACCTTACAGATGAAATACTTAAATCTTTAAATTCTACTGAAGGATCAGATTTTGTATATACTATTTCTGTACAAGCCCATGGTGATTATCCAAAGGAACAAATATTAGAGAATCCTAAAATTGAAGTTAGTGGATTACCAGATGAAGAAACTACTAATGCTTTCACATACTATATAAATCAATTATATGAAGTTGACCAATTTGTTGGAGAATTAGTAGAGGCACTTTCTAATATTGATGAAGATACTGTTTTAGTTTTATTCGGAGATCACTTACCAACATTAGGTTTTAAAGATGAAGATTTAGTTAATAACTCTATCTTCCAAACTGAGTATGTTATTTGGAGTAATTTTGATATGCCTAAAAATGATCAAGATTTAACTGCATATCAATTAACATCAACTGTATTAAATAGCTTAAATATAGATAATGGTGTTTTAACAAAATTCCATAATCAATTTAAAAATACAAGTGACTATTTAAATGATTTAAAATTACTGCAATATGATATGTTATATGGTGAACACTATATATATGGTGGTACTAATCCATTTATAGCAACTGATTTAAAAATGGGAACTTATGATATTTCTATCACAGACGTTTATGAAGAAACTACTACTACTGAAGAAGTTGAAGATTTAGAAACTATTGCTAGTTCAGAAGATCCTGAAACTATTGAAGAAATAGATGAACTAGAAGGAAAGAAAAACCTTGTTGTAAAAGGTGAAAACTTTAACGAATTCAGTAAAATATATATAAATGGTAAATACACTAAAACTGTATTTATAGACTCTAATACACTTATGGTTAATAATATTACTTTAGAGCCTAACTCTTCAATAGTAGTTACTCAACGTACTACTGGTGGTGGAAAATTAGGTTCTACAAATGAATTTATTTATCCAATTGTAGCTGAACAATAATTTAATACTATAAGTTTATAATTAAACTCATATCTATAAAAAATAGATAGGATATAAAATTCCTATCTATTTTTTAATTATATAATGCCAATTCTTTCAATTTTTCTAACTCTTCAAAGGTAAGTTTTCTCCACTTCCCATAAGGTATATCATCTATTTTTATATTCATTATTCTAATTCGTTCTAATTTTATTACAGTATATCCAAAAGCTTTAGTCATTCTTCTTATTTGTTTATTAAGACCTTGAGTTAAAACTATATTAAAAGTATTATCATTTATTTTATTAACCTTACATTTTCTTGTTATAACATCACCTATGTCTACTCCATTTGCCATTTTATTAATAAAATCATCATTTATTATTTTATCTACTGTTACTATATATTCCTTTTCATGAAGATTATCAGCTTCTAATATTTTATTTGATAGCACTCCATCATTTGTCATTATTATTAATCCCTGTGATTCTTTATCTAATCTTCCAACTGGAAATATATATTGTCCATAATTCATATAGCTTATTATATTATCCTTAACATTTTCAGCTGCTGTGCAAGTTATTCCAACTGGCTTATTTAAAGCTATGTATATTTTTTCCCTTGCTTGTACTCTTTCTCCATCCAATAATATATCATCATATTCCTCAACCCATTGCCCTGGCTCACATAAAACACCATTTACAATAACTCTTTTTTCTTCAATTAATCTATTAGTTTCTCTTCTAGAACAAATTCCTAAATTGCTAAAATATTTGTTTATTCTCATATAAAAACTTTGTCCTTCCGTTATTAAAATTATTATTATAACCACACTCTAAAATAATAACTATTATACTTATAATACATTATAAATTCAAATAGAAAAGTCGGAATTATCCGACTTTATTTATAACTACTTTTACTTTTTATATGGTTCCGTATGAATATTTATTTCTTTAACATAGCTTAAACCTAAGATTATAGTATGCTCCAAATTATCTGCAATATCATGTGCCTCTTCTAATGTTTTGCTTTTATCAATAAAAATACTCATATCTATATATGCAACAGAGCCATACTTTCTAGATTTAAAATCTTTTATTCCATATATCTTTTCATTACTATCTACTAATGATTTAATTTTACTAATATCTTGTTTACTTATAGAACTATCCATTAATTCATCACAAGCTGATTTTAATATATCAATTCCAACCTTTACAACAACTATAGCTACTATAATCGATGCTATTGGATCTAATATTTTTAATCCAAGCATTGCACCTCCAATTCCAATAAATGCTGCTATAGATGAAAGTGCATCTGACCTATGGTGCCAAGCATCAGCCTTTAATGATGATGAGTTAATTCTTTTAGCTACTCTAATTGTAATTTGATATTGATACTCTTTAACTACTATTGATATTAAAGCTACAACTAATGGCAACGCATTAGGTACTAATATATTATTTACATTAATTAACTCCCTTAATCCATCATATCCTATTTTTAAAGAAATACCTATAAGTACAGTAGCTAGAGTAAAAGAAACTAAACTCTCTGCTTTTTCATGTCCGTATTGATGCTCATCATCTCTTGGTTTTCTAGAAATTCTATTTCCTATAAGGATTCCAACAGAAGTAATTATATCTGATGCTGAATGTAATCCATCAGCTATTATAGCTGTAGAGTTACCTAAAATACCTGATAATATTTTTAGTATAGTTAATACTATATTAAGTAAAATAGATATTATTGTTACCTTATTAGATTCGTCATATCTATTCATTATAATACACCTCCAATTATCATTTGATAATGCTATTATATGCAAATACCTTATATATGTACTTAATTATATTTATTATCAGCAATATCATTTGATAATGATTTTAATTAATAAAAAGAAAAAATAAGCAGATTATTGTTAAATTTCGCCTATTTATTTTATATAAGCTACTTCATATCAAAATCTACTTATTTCTTTAAATTTATAATATCCTTTTTAATATACAAACTCTAAATTTTCTTTTTCATTAAAGAAATCAGAATAATCTACATCAAAGAGTGGTTTTTTGACTTTTCTTATATCAATATTCTCTTTTATAAGCTGTGTTAATACTCCAACATAAGATAAATCACCTTGAACTATAGCTCCATATATTATTCCATCTTTATGAATTATCTTTTTATAATCTTTTCCTTTTACTTGTGTTTCCTCTTTATAACTATCATCTGGTTTATTTACTATACCTAGCGACATTGTAGCTACTCCACAGAAATTCATAGTATTTTTACTTCCAAAAAAGTCATTCATATATATTTCTTTACCTAGCATATTATTTGCAGCAATAATTCCTTCCTTAACAGCAGTTGGCCATATTGGGTTTCTTCCTGTTATATCTCCAGCTCCATAAACATCCTTTACATTAGTTTCACCTTTTGAGTTAATTATAAGCCCAAATTTATCACACTCTATACCGCTATCATTTAGAAATCCTACATTAGCTCTAACACCTGTACATGCAATTATTAATTCACAAGGTACTTCTTCTTCAGTATTTAATTTTATTGAAACTGGATTATTATTATCATCTACTATAACTTTTTCAGCTCTTACTCCAAACTTAAAGTTTACTCCTTCTTCCTTTAATCTTTCCTGATATACATTTGCTGCATAATTATCTAATTGAAGTGGTAATATTCTATCTCCCATCTCAATTAAAGTAATATTTACATCATAATCTAAAAGACCTGCTAAAGCATCTACCCCAACTAATCCTGCACCTAAGATGGCAACATTCTTAACTTTCTTAGCTTCTTCTTTAATCTTAATAGCATCGTCTAAGTTTCTTAGCCCTATTACATTATTTGCTGTTCTTAGATTTTCTATTGGTGGTAAAAATGATGATGATCCCGCTGCTAATAAAACCTTATCATAGCTTAAATCTTCATTATTTGATAATTTTAGTTTTTTCTCCTTAACATCTACTCCTATTACCTCTACACCTTTTATCCACTTTATCTTATACATTTCAAAAAAGTTATTAGGCGTAAAGTCTAAAGCCTCAATTTCTCTTCTTCCATCTAAAAAATGATGAAGTATACATCTTGAATAAACATATTCATCTTTAGACACTAATATTATTTCTAGAGTTTTATCATTTTCACGTAGAGTTTTAGCTGCATTAATTCCAGATGCAGATGCTCCTACTATAACATATGCCATTATTCATCTACCTCCTCTAAAGTTAATGCATTCATTGGGCATTTATCTACACATTGAGGAAAATTTTGTTCTGTTGATATACACATATCACACTTCATTACTTCTCTATTAGTTTGATAATCCATCTTTAAAACTCCATATGGACATGCCATTATACACATGTAACAAGTTGCACATCTACTTTTATCATAAATGACGTATTTACTTTCATCATCTTTTCTCATAGCTCCAGTCGGACATGCGTAAACACATTCTGGCCTAGTACAATGTCTACAATAAATTGGTGCATAATTTCCTTCACTATTAATAACTATTCTTCCTCTTGTATCCCTTGATCCATGAGATACCTTACATGCAGTAGTACATGTTAAACAACCAATACATTTTTTTCTATCTATTTTTATTCTCTTCATAGCTATCTCCTAATCTATTTTTTCTATTTTTACTGGTACATATTTAAAGTTAGGTTCCTTTGAATATGTGTCAAATATAGATGGTAATAGTGAATTTGCTTCTATATAATGCATTGGAGCATAAATCTGATCCTTTTTAACAGTTCTACTTAGTTTAACAAGGAAATTATTACTTACACCATTTGGTGATGTTATTTTAATTGTTTCATTATCCTTAATTCCTAATTCATCAGCTAAATCAGTATTTATATTTACATATCCTTGTTGAGGGACTATAGAAAAAACATCTGGTATCTCTCTAGTTCTTGTTTGTGTATGCCATTGCCCAACAGTACCTCTTCCAGTATTAAACAGGTATGGATACTCCTCTGATTGTTCATAAGGAACTGGTGCTACATCTTCATAGATAAATTTAGCCTTACCACTTGGTGTATAGTACTTATTATCTTCAAATAGTCTTCTTTCATCTTCCTCCAATTTTTCACCAGCTCTAAATGGCCATTGTACTCCTCTTGAATCTTTTAACATATCATAATCTACACCTGTAATATCACAAGGCATTCCTTTAGTACATGCCTTTAATGTTTCAAATGCATCTCTTGGTGTTTTCCATTTATCTAATAATTTGCCCATTCCTAAAGCTTTACCTATGCCCAACATAATATCATAATCTGTTAATTCATTTTCCTTCTTTTCCAATACTGGATTAAGTTTTGATAGTCTTCTTTCTGTATTTATTAATACGCCTTCTTTTTTTAATCCATTAGCTGAAGGTAATAATAAATGACAATATCTAGCAGTTTCAGTATCAGAATAAATATCTTCTACAACTAAAAACTCTAATTTTTCAGCTGCTTTTTTGAACTCTAAATTATTTATCCAAGAAACTATAGGATTAGTTGCCATTACCCATAAAGCTTTTATCTCACCAGAATTTATTTTTTCTATTATAACATTGTATGGTAAAGTAGGTTTCTTAGGTAGCATCTCAGGATCTATATCTAAAGCTTCTGCCACAGCTTTTCTTCTCGCTTCATTATCATACTCTCCTCCACCATAAAGTCCTGTAGTATTACTGAAAAGTCTAGAACCCATGGCATTACATTGACCAGTTATAGAGTTAGGTCCTGTTCCAAGTCTACCTATATTTCCTGTCATTAAAGCTATATTTATAATTGCTTGTGCTGTTCTTACTGCTTGATAGCTTTGATTTACTCCCATAGTCCACCACAATGATACTCTTTTTCCATTATGTATTATTTCTGCTAGTTCTAAAACTCTTACTTTTGATATACCTGTTTTTTCTTCAACATCATCTAATGTATATTTTTTTACATGTTCTTTAAAGCCTTCAAAATCCTCTGTATACTTTTCAATATACTCATTATCAATCCATCCTTTTTCAATAAGAACATTAGCTAATGTATATAGAAGTGTTAAATCTGATTTTGGCTTTATATCTATCCACATATCACAATTAGTTACTGTTTCTGTTCTTCTTGGATCTATAGCAATCTTTATGCAATCTTTATTATTCTTAGTCTTTCCCCAAAGAATTGGATGGGCAACTACAGGATTACATCCAATAAATATAATCACATCTGAATGTTCTAAATCATTAAAAGTATATGGTGGGGCATCAAATCCAAAACTTTGCTTATAAGAAACTACTGATGTGGCCATACAAAGTCTTGTGTTTCCATCTCCATTTCCCCCTAAAAATGTTCTTCCTATATGTCCTGCTAATGCCATTTCTTCTGTAGCCAATTGACCTGTGCTTAAAAACGCAAAACTTTCTTTGCCATATTTCTCTTGTATTTCAGTTACTCTCTTAGCAAATAAATCAAATGCCTCTTGCCACTGAATTTGTTTTAACTCTCCATTTTCATCTCTTACAAGTGGTAATACTGGATTTTCATGTTCTGTATTTTGCTTATCTAAATTTAATCCCTTTACACAACAAAATCCCTTATTAACAGGATAATCAACCGTAGGTACTACTCTCTTAATAAAGCCATTATCTTCAACATGAAAATCTAAATTACATGCTATAGAACAATAATTACAAGTAGATCTTATAACCTTCAATGAAATCACTCCTTATTTAATTAATTTTAATTTTCATAAAACTCTTATAATCTTATTAGCTTTTAATATTTTCTATGCTTTAACCTATGTGGAAATATCATTTTACTTTCTCATATAATGTATTCCATCCCAATTCACATTTTCACTTACTTCTGCTAATTCTGGTAAATCAATTCCATCAAGGGCCCATTTTTTATACTCTTTATATCCAACCCTATCAACTATATATCCAATATGTTCTTTTCCATATGGTGCATCAGGATTTATATACTCTCTAACAAACTTATAAGTATTATCTATAATTTTTAATACAGTATCTTCATCTGCCCATTTTATAAAATCTTCTGCAATTCTTGGATTTGTTTTTCCGGTTCTTCCCATAATAACAACTCTAAAATATTTTTTAGGACTTCTAGTCCAAGCATTATTAGGACATGCTAAAACACATTCTCCACATCCAATACATTTGCTTGGGTCTCTAATAACTTTATAGTTTTTTGCACTTAATGCTGTAGTTGATACTTGCTTACATTTTTTAACACAGGCTCCACATGATACGCACCTATATGAATCATAAACCGGTAAACACATTCCTATTATTCCTATATCATGCATTCTAGCCTTTATACAATCATTAGGACATCCTGTTGCTGCTATTTTTACATGTAAATCATCTGGATAAACCATATCTTCAATTTTTCTTGCTAATTCTGTTGTATTATATTGAGCTTTGGGACAAATATTATTTCCAATACAAGAAGTTATATTTCTTGTACCAGCCGAAGGATAGCCACTGCCCTTATGCTCTTGATTAGTTTCCATATTATCAATAATAGGTTGAAGCGCTTTATTTACTTCTTCCATTCTTTCCATTGGAATTCCTAGCACCTCAAATCCTTGTCTTGTTGTAATATGAACTCTTCCATCTCCATATTTATCAGCAAGGTCCGCAACTAATTTCAATGTATCTGTATAAATTGATCCTCCTGGAACTCTAATTCTTACAGCTGTCATATATTTATTTTTAGTTATTCTAAAAGCATTTTTCATTGCCTTTCTTGTATTTAAATCATGTAAAAGATCCATAGCCTATCCCTCCTAATCATATAAAGTCTTTCCAAAAGCATAATTAAATACTGGCCCATCAGTACATATATAAGTTGTATCCATCCTACAGTGTCCGCATTTTCCAAGGCCACAACACATTTTTCTTTCATAAGAAACCCACATATTATGATCTTGTATACCAATCTTTTGGAATTCACTTATTGTAAATTTCATCATCATCGGAGGTCCAACAATTACTACTGAAACATTATTTTTATCACTTATATTTATATCTGGCACGTATTTTGTTACAAGTCCTACCTTTCCTCTATACTCTTCATCACCTTTATCTACAGTCAATATAACATTAAATTTAGATTTCCACTTTTCTATATCTTCTTTAAATAAAATATCATCAGGTGATCTAAATCCGCATATTAATGTTACACTTTTACATTTATCTATATTTTCATAAAAATACTCTAATATTCCTCTAACTGGTGCTAATCCACTTCCTCCTGATACAATTATTATTTCTTTATCTATATAATTTTTTAACTCAAAGCCATTACCATATGGCCCTCTTAATCTTATAATATCTCCTATATTTAGTTTAAATATCTCTTCAGTAACCTTTCCTACTTCTCTAATAGTAAAATCTAAATATTCATCACTATATCCAGATACTGATATTGGTGATTCTCCATATTTAGGCATAGAAATTTCAAAAAATTGACCTGGATTTATTTCATCGCACTTTCTCTCTACTCTAAAAGTCCATTCTTTAGCTGTATGCTTAATAATGTCTAAAATTTTAACTTCATAAGGAATATATTCATTCACCATCTTTTATTCCTCCCTTTGTTTGCTTTTAACAAATTGTGTTACCTTATTCATTGCAGTTGATATTGATATATATTGAGGACATACATCATCACATCTTCCACAGCCTATACACATTTGTGGTCCAAATCTCTCACCATAATCATACATCTTGTGCATAGTTCTATATCTCATTCTATCTCCATTTCTTACTCTAACATCATGCCCCCCTGCCATTAAAGAAAATCCTGGTATTTGACATGATGCCCCTACTCTTCTCCTTTCACCACATCTTGGATTCTCCCTGCTTACTATATCTTGCATTGTATAGCATGAACATGTTGGACAAGAAAGATTACATCTTCCACAAGCTATGCACCTATAATCATACTCTCTCCACAATTCTGCCTCTGCAACCTCTAAAGGGTTTAATTTTTCTGGTAATGTTACTTTTACATCATTAGAAGTTACAAAATCAATATTAAAATCTGCTTTTTCTCCCACAAATATATCTTTGAATTCATCATCTTTTATCTCTATATATACATCACCTTTATTAACCTTTACCCCTAATGAGTAATCTTCAGTTGTATTAGTACCAAAGCTTACACAAAAACAATTTCTAAAACTTTGTTCACATCCAATTAGTACTATCTTAACCTTATCTCTAAGTCTCTTATAATAATAATCTGGTTCTTTTCCATTTTTTAAATAAACATTATCTATTCTATGCAAACCATTTACATCACAAGAACGCATAAATACTAACATTTTTCTTTCATCAATGGTTGGTATCTTATACTCCCCCTCTGTATAATAAAACAAAGTTTCTGTAACAGGCATAACTACTTCTTTAGCTGTAAAATGAGATTTACGCTTAAATTCAATTTCATTAATACTTTTTACTTCTTCATATCTAATTACATCAGTATCTGAATATTGGCCTGCATAAGGTATAGATACTGGTGCAATAACTTTATATTTATCTTTAATGCTGTTTATTATATTGTCAAATTCTTGAGTAGTAATTTTTATTTTCATTAGTTCCACCTCTCTTTATCATAAAAGTATTTTCTGTTAAATTATTCATTTATATTCATCTATTATCTTTTACTTATAAATTTAAATAAATTCATAATGATTATATATTTCATAAAAAAATAGCCTACATCTAAATAATCCTATTAAAGATTATTTAGATGTAGGCTTTAAATTAGTACATTTAAAAACTTTTCTATTTCTTCTCCATTTAAATATACATCACCAATCATTCCATGAATGCGATAACATTCAATACAATTATGAAAATCCGATCCAGCAGTATAAATTATTTTCTTTTTATTTGCAATATCTATAAAATACTTTGTATCATCCTCAGTATTTTTAAAATATTTTGCTTCAATTCCATCAAATTTTATATTAATAATATTATCAAAATCTTTTTTACATAAAAGTACTGGATGTGCAAGTACTACTGTTGCTCCAAAAAATCTTAATATATCAACTCCAGTCTGAACACAAAGTTTATTTTTAAACCCACAAAAATCAATTTTGTTCTCAAATATTTTTCTTACACTCTTAATTTTCCCTTCTTTAACATTTAAAAGCACTTCTCTGAGCAAATCATTTTTATAGCTATCATCTTTAAAATATCCTAATACATGTACTCTGCAATCATTATATCTAGTTGATAATTCTACCCCCGGTATTACAGTAATATTATTTCTTCTTCCCTCTATAATAGCTTCATCTACCCCATCTGTATTATTATGATCAGTTATAGCCATTATATCTACTTGCCTTTTTTTAGCTAATCTCACTATCTGGCTTGGCGTTAAACTTCCATCTGAATAAGTTGAGTGTATATGAAAATCGCCTTTTGTATACATACTATTTTTTCATCCTAATATTTATCTCATATATATTATATTCATAATAATAAATTATTGATTTAATATTAAATATAAAAAAAGCAATCCTTTCGGATTGCTTTATGTAAACAAAATTATTTGTTTAATTGAGCTTTTGCAGTTTCTACTAAGTTTGCAAATGCCTTTGGATCGTTGATAGCTATTTCAGATAACATCTTTCTGTTCATGTCGATTCCAGCTAATTTGATTCCGTTCATGAATTTTGAGTATGAAAGACCGTTCATTCTTGTAGCAGCGTTAATTCTTGCTATCCATAATCTTCTGAAATCTCTCTTCTTTAATCTTCTTCCAACGTATGCGTTTCTTAAAGCTCTGATTACAGATTCGTTAGCAGTTCTGAATAATCTGCTCTTCCCACCATAGTAACCTTTTGCAAGCTTTAAAACTTTTTTATGATTCTTACGAGCATTTACCGCTCTCTTAACTCTTGCCATTTTGTATTCCTCCTAAGTCCTCTATATTATAGGTATGGTAATAATTTCTTCATTGCTTTTTCTTGAGTAGTTGAAACGTAAGAAGCTTTTCTTAAGTTTCTCTTTCTCTTAGCGCTCTTCTTTGTTAAGATATGGCTCTTGAAAGCTTTTGCTCTTTTTAACTTTCCAGTACCAGTCTTTTTAAATCTTTTAGCTGCACCTCTGTGCGTTTTCATTTTTGGCATGATAATATTCTCCTCTCTGGTTATGCTTTTTTAGGGGCTAATACCATAGTCATGTTTCTTCCTTCTTGTTTTGCTGCTTTTTCAACAGTACAAACATCTTCTAGTTTAGAAACAAAGTTTTCTAAGATCTTTAATCCTAGATGACCTAATGTTGCTTCTCTACCTTTGAATCTAACAGTGACTTTAACTTTATCCCCATCTAATAAGAACTTTCTAGCATTTTTAGCTTTGATAGCTATGTCATTTTCTTCAATAGTTAAACTACATCTGATTTCTTTAATGACAGTTACCTTTTGCTTTTTCTTAGCTTCTTTTTCCTTTTTAGATTGCTCGTAAATGTACTTGCCTAAATCCATTATCTTACATACTGGTGGCACTGCTGTTGGAGATATCATTACTAAATCTAACTCCTTCTCCTCAGCCATTTGTAAAGCTTCTTTCGTAGAAATTACTCCTAATTGGTTCCCTTCAGAATCAATTACTCTAATTTCCTTCTCTCTAATACTTTCATTACAAGTAAAGTTTTTACTGATAACATTCACCTCCGATAAAATCTATCAAGAAAAATATATAAATAAAAGGGCAGCATAATTGCCGCCCTCGTATTATTTAGAAAATCTAGATACTCCTCTAGATAAAAATCCAATAAACTCATTACCTTACTAAGCTTAGCCGTAAGGCGAGAAACGGCTGTTTCTTCTTGACGAAACTTATTATAGCATCGTCTCAGCATATTGTCAAATTTTTTGCTATATATTTAACTTTTAAATATACTTTATTCACAAATACTAATTTGTCTTGTCATATTTCCTTTTATCATATAGCACTTTTCTATTATTTTAAAGCCTGCTGAAATTATTAAATTATCCATATCTTCAAATGTTATTATAACTAGCTTACGAGCGATTCTTCTTGAGGTATTAATTATATCCATCTGCTCCTTTAAAGTTACAGGTGAAAATAATCCATAAGGAATATCAACTATGGCAACATCAAAAACTTCATTTATATTATGCATATCCCCACTAGTTATTATTTCTCTATTATATCCTAAAAATTCTATATTATTCCTAGCATTATATGCAATAGGTTTACTAATTTCATAACCTTTTACATTAATACCCAAATCAAGAGCCTCTATAACTACAGTTCCAACTCCACAACATGGATCAACTAATGTTAATTCCCTATTATCTCCAACTGCAATATTTACTAATGCTCTAGCCATTCTTAATGGTACTGCATTAGAATATGAATGGGGTTTATCATTATGTTTTTGCCACTTAAAATTATTTCTGTTTAATTCTCCAAATATCCATTTATCTTTAACCTTAGTTATAGCTAATTCTATCTTTGGATTATGTATATCCGGAAATCCTGTTACAACAAATCCAATTTCCTTAACAGCTTTAAGACGCTCTTCATAGGAAACATCTCCATCTTCACTTTTTATATAATTAACTTTAAAAGCATCATAAGATAGTTTATCATCTTTTATCTTATTAATTATATTTTCTAAGTTTTTTTCTACATATATTAATTTTATTTGTAACTTAATAAATGGACTTCTAGATGGATCAAAATTTTTTTCTGAAAATAAATACTTTGCTTTAGGTTCTTTTCCAAAAACACTTCTCATTTCCATATTGCATAATTCTTTTTCCATCTCAGAGCAATTAATAAAATAAAAATATTTATTTAGGGTGTTTTCACACTCATTTTTAATAATTTTACTCTTCATTTTAACACCCTCTTACAACTAATTTATTAATTGCCAGCACAATATCTTTCGATTTCCTCTGCAACTACTTTTGCATATGCAACTGCATGAACTACTGTATTAGCTCCGGTAACAACGTCTCCTGATGCAAATACTCCTTCTCTTGTTGTATGTCCTTTTTCGTCAGTAAGTAATAGGCCCCATTTATTAGTTTCTAACCCTACAGTATTAGCAACTATATTCTTTCTTGGTGATTGACTTACTGCAATTATTGTAGAGTCACAGTTAAACATTCCTTCTGTACCCTCTATATTAACTGTATTTACTCTTCCTGATTCATCTACTTCATTTCTAGTTTCAATATATTTAACACCTTCTTCAGTTAACTCTAAAGGTGCTTTAAATAATTCAAACTTAATTCCATCTTCTTTAGCTTCTTCTAATTCAGCTCTAGTACATGTCATATTTTCAAAGCCTTTTCTATAAAGGACATATACCTCTTCTGCACCACTTCTCTTAGCAACTCTAGCTGCATCCATAGCAACATTTCCTGCTCCAATTACAGCAACTCTTTTTCCTAACTTATAAACTTGTGGTGACTTTAAATAGTCTATTGCATAATGTACGTTTCCTAATGATTCTCCCTTTATATTTAAAGTCTTAGGATTCCACACTCCAGTACCTATAAATACAGCCTTATATCCATCAAAGAATAACTTATCTAATGTAATAACTGGTCCAATTAAAGTATTTGGTCGTATTTTTACTCCAAGCTCAATAAGTATTTCTTCATATCTATCAATCATTGAATTTTTCAATCTATATTCAGGAATTCCATATCTAAGAACTCCACCTATTTTCTCATGTGCCTCAAAAAGTGTAACTTTAAAGCCTTTTCTTGCTAATATTATTGATAAAGTAATTCCTGCTGGTCCTGCTCCAATTATAGCAATTCTTTCATTTCTAGACTCTACCTTATCAAATTTCATTTTATATAAATACTCTCTAGAGATATATTCTTCAATCTCACAAAAGCTAACAGGTTCACTTTTTATTCCCCTAATACAGTTCCCTTTACATTGATCTTCATGTGGGCAAACTATAGCACATGCTGCTGATAAGGGATTATTATTAAATAATATTTCACCAGCCTCCATTATTTTTCCTTCTTTAAATAGCTTAACTACTTCCGGAATTTCTGTGCTTATTGGACAATTTGCCTTACATCTAGCATTTTTACATAATAAACATCTATCTGCTTCTAATAATAACTCTTTCATCTATATCTCCTCATTTTAATGATTTCTTTAATTATAAAACCATTATTTCATCTTAAGTGATCTAGATAGCCTATTTAAGAATCTCTAAAACATAATTTTTAAATTCTTCAAAGCTTCCTTTCTCACTACTAGTCCCCTTATTTATTTTATTAGTGGCAAAATTATATTCTACTGTTCCATAACTAAATTTTGGACTTGATATCATTACAAGATCTTCATTTGCACTAAAAATTGCTTTATTTAGCATTGATATTTTGCATAGTTCTAAAAAGCTCTCTTCATTTTCTAATTGTCCTTCATTAATTTTCTTTAATACAAAGTTAAATAATGAATAACCGCCACCTAATGATATCATACTATTATTTTGAATATAAAATACTTTATCAGTATTATAGAAATATTTCATTTTTCCAAAGTTAACAGTCTTAAATTGTGAGTTTACTTCAACTCCTTCAATATTATAATTATTAACTTCAGCTTCTATAGAATTCCATGAATTTTTTTGCTCTATAGCATTATTTTTAACTACTGAGTTAAATTTAAGAAGTGCACCTTCCATCTCCTTATCTGTATATACAATATTTTCATTTATAGCAACATTAAATTCTCCATTTTCATATGTTAAAGTTATCTTATTTCCCATAATAATCTCCTTATGTAATTAATAATAATTATTATTATAACATATTAACTATTAATCAACTACCATTTAAATGGTAGATTTATTTATTAGTATTTCCAAAGTATAAAAATAGTGTTAAAAAGATTATTAAATAATCTCTTTAACACACTATTTTATAGTTATTTAACTAATTTTGCTGTATCTCTAGCAATCATTAGTTCCTCATTAGTAGGTACTACATATACCTTTACCCTAGAATCCTCAGTAGATATCTCTTGGATTTTTCCTCTTATTTCATTGTTTTCTTCATTAAGTTCAAGTCCAAAGAATTCTAAACCTTTTAATATTTCTTTTCTTGTAATAGAAGAATTTTCTCCTATACCAGCAGTAAATACTATTACATCTATACCACCCATTGCTCCAGCATAAGCAGCAATTTGAGTTCTAACTTTATAGTAGAATATTTCTAAAGCAAGCTTTGCTCTTTCATTACCAGCTTCACCTGCTGCTAAAACATCTCTAAAATCTGATGATACTCCTGAAATTCCTAGTACTCCAGACTTTTTATTTAATAATTCATCTACTTCTTCTATTGTATATCCATGTTGTTCTATTAAGAAGCTAATAACAGATGGATCTATGCTTCCTGATCTTGTTCCCATCATAACACCTGCTAGTGGAGTAAATCCCATAGAAGTATCTACAGATTTACCATTCTTAACAGCAGCTAATGAACATCCATTTCCTAAATGACATGTAACTATCTTTAAATCTTTTAAATCTTTTCCCATAACTTCTGCTACTTTATTTGAAACATATTTATGAGATGTTCCATGGAATCCATATTTTCTAATTCCATACTTTTCATATAAATCATATGGTAATGGACAAATATATGAATGTTTAGGCATTGTTTGATGGAATGCTGTATCAAATACTGCTACCATTGGAGTATTTGGCATTAATTCTTTGCATGCTTCAATTCCTATAATGTTTGGTGGGTTATGTAATGGTGCAAGTACTATACAATCTTTAATTGATTGTAAAACTTTATCATTAATTAAAACTGAATCTGAATATTTTTCTCCACCGTGAACAACTCTATGTCCTACTGCTGAAATTTCGTCCATAGATTTAATAACTCCATGAACTGGATCAATTAATGCTTCTAATACTAGCTTTATCGCGTCCTTATGATTTTTAATTTCTGTATTTATTACATATTTGTCTTTTCCCTCAACCTTTTGAGTTAATACAGAGCCTTCGATTCCTATTCTTTCAACTAATCCTTGAACCATACATTCTTCTGTGCTCATATCGATTAATTGATACTTTAAAGATGAACTACCACAGTTTATTACTAAAGTTTTCATTTTCCCACACTCCTTCAAAAAATTATTATTATATATATAATAACACTAAATCTCTAAAATAACTAAAAAGATTCATTATTCTATTTTGTCTGAAAACTCTTTAAATTAAATATAAAACTAATTTTTAATTTCATTATAATACCTTTTTAAATGCTTAATATTACCTATAATATCTTCATATTCAGGATAATCTCTAATAATTCTATTAATGCATCTTATACAAAAATCTTTTCTTTTATCAAAATCATCTTTCATTTCTTTCTTATATCCCCAAGTATGAGTAAATAATTTTTGCTTATTAGAAAATAAATTCTCTAAACTCATTATTTCTTTAATTTCAATATTTTTTCTTTTAGCACACATTGATATAAGTCTTTGTTCTGCAAAAACCATATTAATAATCTTATCATCACTATTAGTTAGTTTACTCATAAACTCTATAGCTGTTGCAGTATAATAGTCTTTAAATTCATCATTAGAAATATACATAAATGCAGTATTACTAGGTAATACTGTCCAATCAAATTCTTTATCTAAATAATATCCATCTTTAAATTTGAAATACTCTTTATCAGGATATACTTCCTTCACTATTTTTTCTTTATGAATTACACTTACTTCTGTATTATTTAAAATATCCCCTAGATTTTCCCATACAATAAAATCAGTATCCATCATGACACAAGGAGATTTTTGGCTCTTTAAGGCATAAAGCTTTCCTGCTGCCCAGAATATATTACTATCAATTTTATCATTTATATCCTCTAAAGATACATCAATTCCTAAATCCCATATATCTTCTAAACCTATCCTCTTATAATAATTAGCCCCTACTTTATCAGTAATCATTTTTATACTTCCATTTTTCTCTCTCCACTTTAATGCAGAAAGAATAGTTGTTAATATTTCAAAATCCTCTATATAATATTCTTTATGTGGATTTGCATTAAAAAATGGTTTAGTCCAATTTGAATGAAATGCTTCTATCATTATCTCTTTCCCTTCTTTATAAAACTAAAGTCTATATAAGGTTTAATCCATATCCACCTATACCTGATACATTATATATTGAAGAAATACTTTCACTATTACATTTGTATTGAATATCTCCCTTTTCCCCTATAGTTAAATTCTCTTTAATCTCTTTTTTATTTACACATAGCACTTTATTTTCTTTCTTTATTCTATCAATTACTTCTCTTCTCATACTTTCTCTCCCAAAAAAAATATTATAGCATAGTAAATCCTCATTCTTTTACATATGCTATAATATATCACATTCTTATTCTTCTAATAAATCACGAATTACTCTTGTTGCATCCATATAAGAAGCAATAGATTTATCATAATTTAACTTATTTATTATTTTTGATACTAATTCTGACATATCTACAGCTCTGTACCATTTAGAATCACGTAATTCATCAGATATATATGTTAAATTAGTAGAATATACTCTAGATATTATTCCATCTTCATAGAATCTATTAAACTTTTCTAATCCTTCTGTAAAGAAAGCAAATGTTGTTGCTACATAAACATTTCTTGCTCTTCTTTCCTTTAATTCTATAGCTATATCAAGTACTGATTCACCAGATGCTATCATATCATCAACTATTAATACATCTTTTCCTTCAACATCTCTTCCCATATACTCATGTTGTACTATAGGATTTTTTCCATTTACTATTGTTGAATGGTCTCTTCTCTTATAGAATAAACCTACATCAACTCCTAAAACACTTGAATAATAAATAGCTCTATCCATAGCTCCAGTATCTGGACTTATAACTATAAGCTTGTCTTTGTTTAACTCTAATGTATTTTCATTCTTTATAAGAGATTTTACTATATCATAAGTTGGATAGATATTCTCAAAAGATAGTAGAGGAATTGCATTTTGAACATTAGGATCATGTACATCAAATGTAAGTACTTCGTGTACTCCTAATCTTTCTAATTCTTGAAGTGCTAATGCACAGTCTAAAGATTCTCTACCTTTACGTCTATGTTGTCTTGATTCATATAAAAGTGGCATTATCACTGTAATCTTGGCAGCTTTCCCTCTAATTGCAGAAACAGTTCTCTTTATATCTTGGAAATGCTCATCAGGACCTTTATGATTAATAAATCCAAACATTTTATATGTACAACTATAATTACCAATATCGCATAAAATGTATATATCCTTACCTCTTACACTCTCTGATATTTTGACTTTTCCTTCTCCGTTAGAGAATCTTATTTCATTAATTGGTATTAGGAATGATTCATTAGTATTTCTCTTTTTTTGGATAAGCTTATCAATAGCATTTCCAAGCTCTTTACAACTTTCTAGAGCTATTATTCCTAACTCATGTCTTAATTCTGTCATCAAACTTTCCCCTTTACATTAAAATTTCAAAGATTCAAATTTAATAATATATACTATATAATATGTAGCATATCATATATTTATAAAATTCTAATCATTACTAGTATATACTAAACCCGAATATTAATAAATAGTTATATAAAAATATTCTATTTTATTATATTTTCATGTTATTTTCGTTAAATCAGACTAATTTTCATACATATTTTTCAATTTTTGTTAATTGCCCATAAATTTTAAGAATAAATATTTTTTAATATATATATTTGATATAATATATAAATAATTTATTTAAACTTATAAACACTAAAAGGAGCTTACTTATGGATGATATATATTACGAAAGATTACTTAATATAAAAACAACAGGAGAACAACAAGGATTTTACGAATCTCATCATTATAATAGATATGAAGCTACATCTTATATGGCTTTAGAATCATTATTTAAAGAGTATAAACTAAATAATTCAGATCATATAGTAGACTTTGGATGTGGAAAAGGAAGATTAGCATTTTATATAAATTATTATTATAATTCATCTGTTACTGGAATAGAAATGAACAACAATTATTATGCCATATGTGAAAATAATAAAAAGAGTTACTTTAAATCATTCTCAAAACCAAAAGAAAAGATTAACTTTTTAAATATATTTGCAGAAAATTATAAAGTATCATCATTAGATAATAAATTCTATTTCTTTAATCCATTTTCACTGCAATTATTTATTAAAGTTTTAAATAACATTTTAATTTCAGTAGAAGAATTTCCTAGGGAGATAGATTTGATATTTTACTATCCATCTGAAGAGTACATAGATTACTTAGAAAATTATACTGCACTAACTCTAAAACAAGAAATTCCAGTACATAATCTTTATCTAATAGATAAACGCCAAAAATTCTCCATCTACACACTCTATATCTAAATTGTTCGTTAGAGCTTAATTGCCGTGATGCCGAAAATTAATGATATTACCTCCAGGAATTAGTGTAATTTTCGT
>ERZ791879.726-NODE-726-length-21578-cov-11.915068_pt1 | contig 21578 bp, 22 predicted proteins | sample MGYA00510162_ERZ791879 | MGnify/ENA primary metagenome ERZ791879 (study PRJEB30046, sample SAMN00792113) | human gut metagenome | study: EMG produced TPA metagenomics assembly of the A metagenome-wide association study of gut microbiota in type 2... | reverse complement strand
CTTTTAAATAAATATAGATAAAAAATATATAGTATTTTTGTATATTATTTATAAAATCAGTAAAAAATAAATAATTATTAAATTATATTTAGATAGGCCTTTTTCTTTTATAAATTAACAATGAGGTAATTATAAATAAAAAATTATTTGTGGGATTAGTAGAATATAATTATATGTTTTAATATAATAAATTATTTAAAGAGAAAATTTAGTAAATTATTATATATTTATGATAAAATATAATTGAATAAATTATTAACTTATTAGTGGAGGTATGTGGTATGAAGTTGGTATTGGCTATAGTTCAAGATGATGATGCTATGGATTTAATTGAAGAGCTTACTGATAAGAATTTTAGGGTAACTAAATTAGCTACAACTGGAGGTTTTTTAAAATCAGGTAATACAACTTTAATGATAGGAGTTGAAAAGGAAGTAGTTAAAGATGTTGTTAAGGTAATAGAAGATGTATGCAAAAGAAGAAAAGAGATGGTTTCTACACCTGCTCCAACAACTATTGGAAGTGGTTCAGGAATGTATATGCCTTATCCAATTGAAGTAGAAGTTGGTGGAGCTACAGTATTTGTTTTAGACGTTGACCAATTTTATAAAGTATAAGTAAGTTAATAAGGAGGTGATTGTATGAGAAAATTTATAGGATATGAGATTTTAATTAATAACTTTAGAAATAGATGCACGAATAATACTCTTTCTCATGCTCACCTCATAGCAGGAGAAGATGGCATAGGAAAAAGTAAATTAGCCAATATATTAGCCAAGTTAATATTAAATGGTGAGCTTGATAGAGAATATGTTGATATTATAAATTATAGAAGTGATAAAGCTTCTTTTGGGGTAGATGATGTAAGAAATATAATTGAAGAAGTATCTAAAAAACCTTTCGAGGGAGATAAGAAGGTAGTTATAATACATGAAGGAAATAAGTTAACTATTCAGGCTCAAAATGCACTTTTAAAAACTATAGAAGAACCACCAAAAGGCGTTTACATAATAATATTATGTGAAAGTTTAGAATTAATTTTAGATACTATAAAATCTAGATGTGAAATTTATAAATTGACTCCTTTAACTAAGGAAGAATTATATGAATATATAAAAATTAAAGAATTTAATTATAGTGAAAATGAAATAAAATCAGCTATTGCATTTAGTGAAGGGATTCCAGGAAGAATAGATAGGTATTTTAATGATGATACTTTAAAAGAGCTTAGAAGTAAAATAATAGATTTAATAAAAGATTTAAATAAGAATAATGTTGAAGTTATATTACAACATGAAGAAAAATTAATTGGGTTAAAAGATAATAAGGAAGAAGTATTAAATATTTTAGGCGGGTTTATAAGAGATATATTAATACACAAGGAAATTGAAAATAAGGATTTTATAATAAATGGAGATAAAATCGATGATATAAATGAGCTGACTAAAGAAATGTCATTTAGAAAGCTAAATAATATGATAATGACGATAGAAGAAGCAAGGAAAAACATTAAAAGTAATGTTAGTTGGGCAATGATATTGCGTGTAATGTTAATGGGCTTTATGGAGGGTTGATAATGATAAAAGTAGTCGGGGTTAGATTTAAGAAAGCTGGAAAAATATATTATTTTGATCCAGCAGATATGGATATACAAAAAGATACTTATGTAGTAGTTGAAACTGCAAGAGGTATTGAATTTGGAGAATGCGTAATTGGAATAAAAGAGATAAGTGAAGATGATATAGTTGCACCTTTAAAAAGTGTTTTAAGAATAGCAACAGAAGAAGATATCAATAAGCACTTTAAAAATAAAGATAAGGAAAAAGATGCCTTTGATATTTGTTTAAAGAAAATTCAAGAACATGGACTAACCATGAAGCTTATAGATGTAGAATATACATTTGATAATAATAAAGTAATATTCTATTTCACTGCTGATGGAAGAGTGGATTTCAGAGAATTAGTTAAGGATTTAGCTACAATATTTAAAACTCGTATTGAGCTAAGACAAATAGGTGTTAGAGATGAGGCTAAAATGCTTGGTGGACTTGGGCCATGTGGAAGAACACTGTGTTGCTCAACATTTTTAGGGGATTTTGCATCTGTTTCTATAAAAATGGCAAAGGAGCAGAATTTATCTCTTAATCCAACAAAGATTTCAGGAATTTGTGGAAGACTTATGTGTTGCTTAAATTACGAGCAAAGCACTTATGAGGATATTAGAAAGAGAATGCCTAAAGTAGGTTCAATTGTTAAGACTAACGAAGGAACTGGAGAGGTATTTTCAAATAATATAGTTAAAGAAAGTGTTAAGGTTAAGCTTAGAAAAGGTGAAGAAGAGATTCTAGAGGAGTTTAAAATAGAAAATGTTGAACTTATAAAAGGACATTATGAGGATTCTATAGATGATGATGATATAAAATTAGAAATAGAATCTGAAGAAGATAGAAAGTTAATTAAAGATCTTATAAAGGGCAACTAAGGAGGAAAATTAATGAAAGCACTAGTTAGAATTTATAATTTAACTACACATGATGATATTATTAATATTAGAAATGTGGTTAGTAATTATGAAGGTATTCTTGCGTGTGAAATTAATTTAAATAAGAAAGAAGTTAATATAGTATATGATAGCTTAAGTGTATCTATAGATGAAATAATAACTTCTATTGAGAATGTAGGATATATGGTAATTTAGCTAAAAAAAGTATCTATTGAAAAATAGCTTATTAACTTTCACTTTAAAAAGAAAAATTTGTATGATAAAATAATAGTGGTACTTAGTTAAATATGGGGAGGTGTTTTTAATGGCATATGCAATTAATGATTCATGTGTTAACTGTGGTGCTTGCGCAGCAGAATGTCCAGTTAACGCTATAAGCCAAGGGGATACTCAATTCGTTATTGATGCAGATACTTGTATCGATTGTGGGAACTGTGCAAATGTTTGTCCAGTAGGAGCTCCAGCTGAAGCTTAATAAAATTTTAGAGTCGTCAATTTGACGGCTCTTTTTTTTGGACCAATATTTAATTTGTAATAACTGAAGAAGGTTTAAGAAAACTAAATTCGGGGACAATAGGAGGTAGCAATAGCAATTATTATTAGTTTAACATACATTAGTATATTTACCTAAAAATAAAGGAATTATTACATAGACATTAAAAAAAAAATTATATATAATTAAAGTCAAATAAGGTCAAAGTACGTTTAGGAAGGTGAAATTGTGGCAAGAATTTCAGATATAATAGCTCAATTTATTAATGACATGATAGAAGATGAAAAAAATAAGGAGGTAATTATTCAGAGGAATGAATTAGCAGATAAGTTTAATTGCGCACCATCTCAAATTAATTATGTTTTGACAACAAGATTTACTACCGAAAAAGGATATTTAATTGAAAGTAGAAGAGGTGGAGGCGGATATATAATAATCAGAAGAGTAGAATATAATAATAAAGAAAAACAATTAGATGCAATAAATAAAGCTATTGGAAATAGTGTAACTTATAGTTCAGCGGTATTATTAATTGAACATTTATATGATAGGAAGTTAATAACTAAGAGAGAATTGGAAATTATCAAGATGTCTATAAATGATAGGACATTAGGAGCCGTTGAAGATAGAAATAAGCTAAGGGCAGAAATACTTAAGGGTATTATAATGGTTATTTTATCATAATAATTATAATAGATATAAGAAAATAATTATGGTAAAGAGGGTTGGGTCATATTTATAGAATATAGAAATAATTTGTATAGCAATCTATATTAAATTATATTTGGAGGTGACACTATGATTTTTGGGAGGTTTACAGAAAGAGCACAAGTTGTTTTAGTAGAAGCACAACAGGAGTCTCAAAATTTCAAGCACGGGTATATTGGTACTGAACATGTTTTATTAGGAATATTAAAAGAAAATGGATATGCAGGTCAACTTTTAGCAGGAAAAGGAATTACTATTGAGAAGGTAAGAAAGATGACTGAAGATTATTTAGGCTTTGGGGACGATGAAGTTTCTAACGGAGAGATGTTATTAACTCCAAGAGCTAAGAGATTATTTGATGATAGTTTAGATATAGCGAGAAAATATGGTCATAGTTTTATAAATCCAGAGCATATATTAATGGCCCTTGTAAATGAAGGAGAAGGAGTCGCGTATACTATTTTAACAAGTGGTAGAATTGATTTATCAGTAGTTAAACAGGAGTTGGATAAATATATATCTGGAAATGAGCTTAGAGAGAACAAAAAATCTATACAAAAAGAGAAAAAGCAAAATAAAACACCAGTATTAGATCAATATAGCAGAGATTTAACCCAAAGCGCAAGAGAAGGAAAGTTAGATCCTGTTATAGGCAGGGATGAGGAAACTCAAAGAGTATTAGAAATTCTTTGTAGAAGAATAAAAAATAATCCTTGTTTAATAGGTGAACCTGGTGTTGGTAAAACCGCTATAATAGAAGGTTTAGCTCAAAAAATAATATCAGGAGATGCACCAGAAAGTTTAAGAGATAAAAGACTATTAATATTAGATATAACATCAATGATTGCTGGAGCTAAATATAGGGGCGAATTTGAAGAACGTTTAAAAAAGGTAATGAATGAATTAAAAAATGAAGAGGATATAATAATTTTTATAGATGAAATTCATACTATAGTTGGTGCTGGAGGAGCAGAAGGTGCAATTGATGCTTCAAATATATTGAAACCGGCATTGGCTAGAGGAGAAATAAAGTGTATTGGTGCCACAACAATAGATGAATATAGAAAACATATAGAAAAGGATGCTGCCTTAGAAAGAAGATTCCAAACCGTTAATGTAGAACCACCAAATAAAGATGAAACTTTAAATATATTATTTGGATTAAGAGATAAATACGAATCACATCACAAAGTTAAAATTACAGATTCAGCTTTATATACGGCAGTTGATTTAGCAGATAGATATATAAGTGATAGATATATGCCAGACAAAGCAATTGATTTAATAGATGAAGCAGCTGCAAAGGTTAGAATTTCAAGATTGACACTTCCACCTGAGATTAAGAAAAAGGAATTAGATATAGAAAAGATCATTAGTGAAAAAGAAGATACCATAAGGAATCAAGACTTTGAAAAGGCTGCAAGCTTAAGAGATAAAGAAAAACAATTAAGAGAAGAGTTTGAAAAAATTAAAAGTGAATGGAGAGCTCATAGCTGTACGGAAGTGCAAATTGTTGATGAAGATGATATTGCAAAGGTAGTAGCAATTTGGACTAAAGTTCCGGTAGAAAAGTTAACAGAAAAAGAATCAGATAAGCTTTTACATTTAGAAGAAACTTTAAGAAAAAGAGTTGTCGGTCAGGAGGAAGCTATAAAGGCATTAGCTAGAGCTGTAAAGAGAGCAAGAGTTGGACTTAAAAACCCTAATAGACCAATAGGAACATTTATTTTCTGTGGACCTACTGGCGTTGGTAAGACAGAACTTTGTAATGTTCTGGCTGAGGTTATGTTTGGTAAGGTAAGTAACTTAATTAGAATTGATATGTCTGAATATATGGAAAAACACTCTGTTTCAAGATTAATTGGAGCGCCTCCAGGATATGTAGGATATGAAGAAGGTGGGCAATTATCAGAAGCTGTTAGAAGAAAACCTTATTCAGTTGTATTATTAGATGAAATTGAAAAAGCTCATCCAGATGTATTTAATATTTTACTTCAAATAATGGAGGATGGAAGATTAACAGATGGAAAAGGTAAAACTATAGATTTTAAAAATACAATAGTTATTATGACATCTAATGTAGGAGCTCAAAAAATAAAGAGTCAAAGAAAAGTAGGATTTGATACATCATCAAATTCAATACATGCAGAATACGAAAAAATTAAAGATGTAGTATTAGAAGAACTAAAGAAAGCATTTAAACCAGAGTTCTTAAATAGAGTAGATGATACTATAGTATTTAATCAACTTAAGGAAGAGGATACATTAGAAATAGTAAATATAATGCTTAAGGATACTATTAAAAGATTGAAAGAGAAAAATATTGATTTAATTTATGATGAAGATTTAAATAAATTTCTTGTTACTAAGAATAAAAATTTAGAATTTGGAGCTAGACCATTAAGAGGAATAATAAATCGAGAAATAGTAGATAAATTAAGCGATGAACTATTAAAGGGTGAGATTAAGGTCGGAGATAAATTAAAAGTTGAATGTAAAGAAGAAGGATTGATTTTTTCACACAGATAGAATTTGATGAATATTAATAAAGTATATTAATTAATATTTTATATAGTTAATATGAAATGGATTATTAAATTTGAAGAGTTGTTTTGTAGCTTTAAATATTTAATAGTCCATTTTTATTTTTTAAAGTAAAAATGATTTAAATAAATATATATTTGTAAGGGAAAAATAAATAAAATTACTTGTAAATTGAGGTGAAAATATGTTTAGTAATTTAGTAGGAGAAGAAAGAAAGTTTCGGAATCTTATTAATGGACAGTGGTGTAATAGTAAAAGTCAAAAATTTATTGAAATTAAATCACCAATTAATGAAGAAGTAGTAGGCCGTGTACCTGCAATGACAAAAGAAGAAGTTGATGAAGTTATAAAAGTTGCAGTTAATGCAAAAGAAAAATGGAGAGAAACCCCTATTAATGAAAGAGCAAAAATATTATATAGAGCTGCGGACATATTACAAGAGCGTATAGTAGATTTAAGTGATATCTTAATACGTGAAGTTGCAAAGGATAGAAAAAGTGCAGAATCAGAAATAAATAGAACAGCTGATTTTATTAGATTCACTGCAGATACATCAAAAAGTATTTATGGAGAGAGTATACAAAGTGATAGTTTCCCGGGTTTTGATAAAAAGAAATTATCAGTTGTTGTAAGAGAGCCTATGGGAGTTGTTTTAGCAATATCACCATTTAATTATCCTATAAATTTATCAGCATCTAAGATAGCTCCAGCATTAGTAGCTGGAAATACTGTAGTCTTAAAGCCAGCAACTAAAGGGAGTTTATGTGGCTTATATCTTGCTAAAATATTTCAAGAGGCTGGAATACCTGATGGTGTGTTAAATACTGTTACTGGAAGAGGAAGTGAAATAGGTGATTATATAGTAACTCATCCTTCTATAGATTTTATAAATTTTACTGGAAGTAGTGAAATTGGAATGAGAATATCTAAAATAACTAATATGGTACCATTATTGATGGAGCTAGGAGGAAAAGATGCAGCAATAGTATTAGAAGATGCAGACTTAGATTTAGCTGCAAGAAATATAGTCGAAGGTGCATATTCTTATTCAGGTCAAAGATGTACAGCAGTAAAGAGGGTATTAGTGGAAGAAAATATAGCAGATAAATTAGTAGAGAAAATAAAAGTATTAGTAGAAAATTTAAAGGTTGGTAACCCAGAGGAAGAGGGTGTTTCAATAGTTCCACTTATAGATGAAAATGCGGCTAACTTTGTATGGGAGCTTATAGAAGATGCTAGGAACAAGGGTGCACATTTAATATTGGGGACTAAGCGAGAAAAGAATATTATATATCCAACCTTATTTGACTATGTTACAACTGATATGAGATTAGCATGGGAAGAACCATTTGGTCCAGTATTACCAATAATAAGAGTGAAAGATAAAGATGAAGCAATAAGAATAGCTAATGAATCTCAATATGGATTACAATCATCTGTATTTACTAATAATTTAGATAATGCTTTCTACGTAGCAGATAAGTTAGAAGTTGGATCGGTTCAAATAAATAATAAGACTGAAAGAGGACCAGATCATTTTCCTTTTCTAGGTGTTAAATCATCAGGAATAGGAGTTCAAGGAATAAAGTATTCAATTGAAGCTATGACAAGAAGAAAGGGAATTGTAATAAATTTAAAAAAGTAAGGTGTTTTACCTTACTTTTTGATTATATGATAATAGTATTATTTTAAAGAACTTTCATCGTTTAAGTTAGAGTTTATAACCATATTATCTATAGAATCAACAGGATAATTATCTATAGAATCATTAGATAAATTTTTAGGTTTATAACTATTAAGAATATTTTTAGAAGGAACATTATATAAATAAGATTTATCTATCAAAATACCATCTCCTTGTAATTTATATAGATAGTATTTCCAAATAATAAATAAATATGCATATTTTTTTATTAAAAAAATTTTCTAACTGGTATAGACAACTATATATATATATCATATAATGAAATTGGGAGTGATAATATGATAGATAAAAATAGTCCAATACCAGTATATTATCAATTAAAAAATGATTTTATAAAAAAAATAGCTAATGGAATTTGGAAGGCTGGAGATTGTATTTCAAGTGAAAGAGAGCTTTGTGAGATTTATGATGTCAGTAGAATGACGATAAGACAAGCTATCGGAGAATTAGTACAAGAAGGAGTACTAACAAGAAAAAAAGGTAAGGGTACTTTTGTATGTGAGCAAAAGGTAAACCAAAAAGATATGATGAGCTTTACAGAAATGATAAAACAAAGTGGTAGAGTATTAGAAACTAAAGTAGTAGAGTTTGCGGTTATAGATACTCCTGAAGATATGCAGGATATTTTTATATTAGATAAGTTATATAAAATAACAAGAAAAAGAATAGTAGATAGTGAGTGTATTGCGTTAGAAACTGTATATATACCAGTTGATTATTGCGGGCATGTTAATGAAAAAATGCTAGAAGGATCTTTATATAAGGTTTTAGAAGGATTTGGATATGTAATTACAAATTCTAATTCATCTATAGTAGCAGTAAATGTTAATGATGAAATAAGAAATCTATTAGAGTGTGAAAAGGATACACCTATACTAAAGATGGTTAGTAAAACTTTTACGAATACAGACAAGCTTTTATTTTTAGAAGAAGCATTTTATAAATCGGATAAATTTACATTACAAGTAAATATTTCAAGAAAAGAGGGAGAGATATTATGAAATTAATAATTACTAAAAATTATGAAGAATTAAGTAGAGCTGCAGCAGAGGAGTTTGCTAAGGTTATAAATAAAAATCCAAATGCGGTTTTAGGTTTAGCTACTGGAGGATCACCAGTTGGAATGTATAAAGAACTAATAAAAATGTATCAAAATAATGAAGTAGATTTTTCAAAAGTTACTACAATAAACTTAGATGAGTATGTAGGATTAAATCCTGAACATGAACAAAGTTATAGATATTTTATGAATGAAAATTTATTTAAGCATGTTAATATAGATATTCAAAAAACTTTTGTTCCAAATGGATTAGCAGAAGATTTAGAAAAAGAATGCTCAGAGTATGATAAGAAAATACAAGAGTTAGGAGGCGTAGATATCCAATTATTAGGTGTTGGAAATAATGGTCATATTGCATTCAATGAACCAGATGATGAGTTATCTGTAGGAACGAATGTAATAACTTTAACTCAAGATACTATTGAAGCAAATGCTAGATTTTTTGAGAATGTAGAGGATGTTCCAAGAAAAGCTGTAAGTATGGGCTTAGGTGGAATAATGAAAGCTAAAAAAATAGTTCTTATTGCATCAGGGGAAAGTAAAGCTGAGGCTATTAAAGGATTATTCTCAGGTAAGATTTCAACAGATAATCCAGCGTCTATGTTACAAATGCATAGAGATGTTATCGTAATAGTTGATAAGGAAGCTGCGAAGCTTATTGAAAAGTAAATAAAATACAAAAATAAACCATAAGAATTAGTAAATATCTTATGGTTTATTTTTATATTTTTTATATTTTTTATATTTTAAGTATGTTATATTATATAGAGTAAATTGGAATTTAAATGAGAATAGAAATTTTATTCTAATTACTTAGACTTGACTGAAGCTACAAGTTTAAATTTAGTTAGTTAAAGTTAGAAGTATTATGCTCATTTTACGATAGAATAAGAATTTTATATTAAAATAGATAGAGTGGTGAAGAATATGGCAAAGATAAAATCTGTATTTATATGTCAAGAATGTGGATATGAATCACCAAAATGGATGGGAAAATGTCCAGATTGTAGCAGTTGGAATACGTTTACTGAAGAACAAGTTGTTCAACAGAATAAATCTACAAAAGAAGCAATAAAGGTAAGACAATTAGCTAAAAAACCAATTAAAAAGCTATCTGAAGTTACTTCAAGTAAAAGTGATAGAATTGTAACTGGAATAAGTGAGTTTGATAGAGTAATGGGAGGTGGAATTGTTAAGGATTCCATTACTATAATAACAGCAAGACCAGGAGCAGGAAAATCAACTTTATTATTACAGGTAGCAGATAATATTGCTAGGGCTGGACATAAAGTTATTTATGCATCTGGAGAAGAAAGTGATAGTCAAATAAAAAATAGAGCTGATAGAATTTTAGATAAAATTAACGATAATATTTGGGTTGTTCAAGAAACAAGTATGGATAATGTTGTAGATGCTGTTAATGAAATAGATCCAGATTTATTAATAATAGATAGTATACAGACATTTACTATGGAGAGTTCACTACCAGCAAGAGCAGGATCTCCTACCCAAACAATGGAATGTGCTAATGAACTTTTAAGAATTGCAAAAGATGATAAAAGACAAAGAGCGGTAATTATAGTTGGGCAGATGACAAAGGCAGATGAATTGGCTGGCCTTAGAGCATTAGAACATTTAGTTGATACCGTATTAATTATAGAGTGCGATACCGATGAAGAGTTAAGGGGATTAGTTAGTTCTAAAAATAGATTTGGAAGTACAGGAGAAACAGGATTTTTCCAAATGTCTGAAAAGGGAATGATGTCTATTGATAATCCATCGGAATTTTTTATGACTAAAAGAGAAGAGGGAGAAATAGTATCAGGAAGTACATTAACAGTTATAAAGGAAGGATCTAGGCCTATAATTACAGAAGTAGAGAGCTTAGTTTCAAAAACATTTACTCCATACCCTACTAGAATAGGTGAAACATTAGGAAAAGATAAATTGAATACCTTAATATCGATTTTAGAGCAAAGAGGCGGAATAAATCTTTATGATAAAAATGTTATTATAAAGACTACAGGAGGAATGCGAATTAAAGAACAAGGTATTAATTTAGCTGTAATTATGAGCATAGTTTCGTCTGTAAAACAAAGGGGAATAGAGGCAAATGTTGCATTTATAGCTGATGTTGGGTTAACTGGAGAACTTAAGAAGGTTCCTTCTATAGAAGTAAGGGTTAAAGAATTAGCAAGAATGGGATTTAAAAAGGTATATGTGGCTAAGGATTCTTTTGGGAAAGAAGTTAAAATACCTAATATAAAAATAATGTCAATGAAAACTCTAAATGATGTTATAGCAGATGTATATAAATAGGTGTAAAATATAATTATTATAGAAAGTATGTGAAAGTAATAGATTAGGTGATTAGCATGAGAATTAAGGATGATAATGAAATAAAAAATATATTAAAAATAGTTAGTCCTGGAACAAACTTAAGAGAAGGACTAGAAAATATTTTAAGAGCTAAAACTGGTGGATTAATAGTTTTAGGGGATTCTGAAGAAGTAATGAATATAGTAGATGGGGGATTTAATATAAATGCAGAGTATACCCCAGCATATATTTATGAATTAGCTAAAATGGATGGAGCTATAGTATTAAGTCAGGATTTAAGAAAGATAGTTTGTGCAAATGCACAATTATTACCTGATCCATCTGTAACAACCTATGAAACAGGAACAAGACATAGAACGGCACAAAGAATAGCAAAGCAAACGGATAACATAGTTGTAGCTATATCACAAAGAAGAAATATTATTACAATATATAAGGGAGATATAAAATATATATTACAGGATAGTAGTGTAATATTAGCAAGAGCCAATCAAGCTATTCAGACTTTAGAGAAGTATGTTAATGTTTTAGAACGTGTTATAAATAACTTAAATATTTTAGAGTTTCAAGATTTGACAACGGTTTTTGATGTAGTAACTGCAATTCAAAGAACTGAAATGGTAATGAGAATAGTTGAAGAAATAAAAAGATATATTTTAGAGCTTGGAAATGAAGGTAGACTTATTTCTATGCAACTTAATGAATTGATAAGATATATAGAAAGAGATGGAATACTTCTAATTAGAGATTATTGTGGAGAAAATACAGATCATAATACTATATATAAAGATATTCAAAAGTTAAATTCAGAAGAGTTAGTAGATTTAGAAACTATTGCAAAAGTGCTTGGATTTGGTGGGGTACCATTAGTAGATACATTAATTTCGCCAAAGGGATATAGAATATTATTTAAAATTCCAAGAATTCCAACTAACGTAATTGAAAATTTAATAAAGCATTTTAATAAATTGAAATATGTAATTGCTGCTACCCAAGATGAGTTAGATCAAGTTGAAGGTATAGGTGAGGCTAGAGCTACTGCTATAAGAAGTGGATTAAAGAGAATAAAAGAACAAATTTATTTAAAGAAAGAAATTTAATAAATATTTGGAATATTAATAAAAATATTGGTAAAAATATATAAGCAGGTGTAAACCTGCTTATATATTTATCTAAAGGTAAATTTACCTAGGGTGGTAATTTTATCGCTTTCTTTTAATAGAACGTCGTAAAGATTTATATCAAGAATATTACAAAGAGAAGTAAGATAGAATAAATTATTACCAATCTCTCTTTCTATAACTTCACGGCAACTTTCACATAAGCAACCATCCATATGAGTTTTTAAACACTCAGATAAATCTTCCAATGAGTTGTCTTCATTTGGCAGACATTGCTTTTTTGCATTTATTTCAATGCAACCACAGTTTGTAACAGCTTTGGCTACTGCTCTGTTAATTCTAGAACTAGATTCAGTATATTTAGTAAGAACATCTAGAATACTTTTGTGTCTTAATAGAGATTCACTGACGTCATTTTGAAAGCTATCAAATATAATGTCTTTCATTTGCCTCAACTCCTTAGAAATATAATCCTTATATAAATTATAAGTATTTTCAGACAATTTTGTCAATACAACCCTTGGGTGTGTTGTTTAATATTATAATAAACAACCTATGCTTATTTTGATAGGGGGTATTATTATTAAATTTTATTTTTTAAATTTAAATACTTGTAATAGTAATATTAATATTATGGTATAATAAAAATGGTTATTTATAACTATCTTGTATAGTTTTTAAAATAGGAGGTGAATTTATGTTTAAAAAATGTCTAAGGATAATTTTTACTCTTTTGGGATTAGTTATTGGATATATTGTTAGTGAGGGTATATTAACTGTAGTTAGAGGATTTAAAATTCAGATTATTAAGGGTGTAGTAGCAACCACTATATTTTATATTTTTTGTATTTTATTATTTGGAATTATTTTTTATTTTATTTCACCAAAATTATATAAATTAATATCAAAGATTATAGATATAATGGAAAAAAATATTCAGAGATTAAGTGCACAAGAATTGATTTTTGGTAGTTTAGGAGTTTTAATAGGATTAATTATTGCAACTTTTATAGGAGCACCTTTTTCAGGAATATTTTCAGGAATAAATCCATCTATAGGACCTATAATATTCGTGCTATTAGAATTAATAGCAGCAATAATTGGGGCAGAAATATTTATAAAAAAGAAGGATGACATTTCTTCAACCTTATTAATCTTTAAAAGAAATAGCTTAAGAGAGAAGGATAAGGAAAAGAAAAGTAAAAGTGCTATAAGGAGTAGTGCAAAGGTATTAGATACATCGGTTATAATTGATGGTAGAATCTTTGATTTATGTAAGACAGGATTCATAGAAGGTACTTTAGTTATACCGAGTTTTGTATTAGATGAACTTCGTCATATATCAGATTCTTCGGATTCATTAAAAAGAAATAGAGGAAGAAGAGGTTTAGATATATTAAATAAGATTCAAAAGGAATTAGAAATTGAAACTGAAATTTGGGAAGGTGACTTTAAAGAAATTGCTGAAGTTGATAGTAAATTATTAAAGTTAGCTCAAAAATTAAATGGAAAGGTTATAACTAATGACTTTAATTTGAATAAAGTTGCAGAGTTCCAAGGTGTTCCTGTTTTAAATATAAACGATTTAGCTAATGCCATAAAACCAGTAGTTCTTCCAGGAGAAGAAATGAAGATTGTAGTTATCAAAGATGGTAAAGAATCAGCACAAGGAATTGGATATCTAGATGATGGAACTATGATTGTAGTTGAAGGTGGAAGAAAGTTTATTGGAGAAGAAATTTTTATAACAGTTACGTCTGTTCTTCAAACATCTGCTGGAAGAATGATATTTGCAAAACCAAAGGATAATTAAAGGAGAAATTTAATGATAAGTGCTATTATTTTAGCTGGAGGAAAAGGAAAACGGATGAATTCCTCTATAAGTAAACAGTTTATTGAAATAAAAGGAAAGCCTATTATTTACTATACAATTAAGAAGTTTAATGATAATAAAAAAATAGATAATATAGTAGTTGTGTTATCACAAGAGGAAATAGAGTACTTTAAAGAAAATATTTTAAAGAAATATGATCTTAAAGTTGATAAAATAGTTATTGGTGGGGCTGAAAGACAGGATTCTGTATATAATGGACTTAAAAGTTTAGAAAATACTGAAACAGATATAGTGTTGATTCATGATGGAGCAAGACCATTTATTTCAGATAGAATAATAGAAGATGGTATAAAATATGCATCTATTTATGGTGCATGTGCACCAGGTGTAATGCCTAAAGATACTATAAAGATTAAGGAGAAAAATAATTTTTCTATTGATACTCCTAATAGAGAGACGTTGGTAGCAATTCAAACACCACAGGTTTTTAAGTTTAGAGAGATTTTAGAGTGTCATAAAAAAGTAAAAATGGATAAAGTGGTAGTTACGGATGATACTATGGTAGTTGAAAGATATGGAACTAAGGTATATCTTTATGATGGAGAATATACGAATATAAAGGTTACAACGCCAGAAGATTTAATTTTAGGCGAAAAGCTGATTTAATTTCAATTCCATTATATTGACATAGTTTTTGCAAGATTATATAATTAATTAATCAAAAAAATATATTACTTAAAGCAGTGACGAAGAATAGTAGAAATCGCCATTTCAGAGAGAAAATCCATTGGCTGTAAGATTTTCAATAGATTTTGAACCAGCTTTCGAGTTGTAGGTAAAAACTATCGGTTTAATACCGTTATCATTATTAAAGCACAAATTTAGGTGGTACCGCGGATATAAGTTCGCCCTAATTCTATATTAGGGGGAACTTTTTTTAGCTTATAGTTAAAAGTTACAAGTTAATTAATAAAGCGATATTAAAGGGAGCTTAGACATAAGATTGCACAAAGTCCTATAAGAAAATGCGTATATAAATTTTAATTATCTAGCGGTATAACTGTTAATAAATATGAAATTATAATATTAAATAGAGAGTCTGGAGGAATAAATTATGAAAATGTCAAATATGTTAGTATCTACATTAAGAGAAGTACCAGCAGAAGCTGAAATAGATAGTCATAAGCTTATGCTTAGAGCAGGTATGATCAGAAAAATGGCTGCAGGTGTGTATAACTATATGCCTATAGGTCTTAAGGTATTAAAGAATATTGAAGAGATAGTAAGAGAAGAAATGAATGCAGCAGGTGCACAAGAATTTTTAGCTTCAGCTGTATTACCAGCTGAATTATGGCAAGAATCAGGTAGATGGGACGTTTATGGAGATGAAATGTTCAGATTAAAGGATAGAAACAATAGAGATTTTTGTCTTGGACCAACACATGAAGAAGTATTTACTGATATAGCTAGAAATGAAATAAAATCATATAAGCAATTACCAGTAAATCTTTATCAAATTCAAACTAAATATAGAGATGAAAGAAGACCAAGATTCGGAGTTATGAGATCAAGAGAATTCATAATGAAGGATGCCTATAGTTTTGATAAGGATCAAGCTGGATTAGATTTATCATATGATAAAATGCATGATGCATATGTAAAAATATTCAATAGATGTGGAATAGATGCTAAATGTGTTGCTGCTGATTCAGGGGCAATTGGTGGATCAAATTCAGCTGAATTTATGGTTAAGTCAGAAGTTGGTGAAGATGACGTAGTTTTCTGTTCAGTATGTGATTATGCTGCCAATATAGAAAAAGCAGAAGCAACACCAGAAAAAGCAGAAGTAGAAGAATTATTAGAAATGGAAAAAGTGGCTACTCCAGATAGCAGAGGAATAGATGAAGTTTCAGCATTCTTAAATGTATCTCCAAAGAAAACAGTCAAACTTTTAATGTTTAATATAGATGGAAAAATAGTTGGTGTAGTAGTTAGAGGAGATAGAGAAGTTAATGAAGTAAAAGTTGCTAATGCTGCAAATGCTTCAGGTGACATAGCTATGGCTTCTCATGAAGAATACAAAAATGCAACTGGATGTGAAGTTGGATTTGGTGGACCAGTAGGATTAAAAGTAGATTTACTATTAGTTGATGAAGAAGTTAAGTATATGTACAATATGATTCTTGGAGCTAATGAAACTGGATATCATTTAAAGAATGTTAACTATGGTAGAGATTTTGAAGGTACTGTAGGAGATTTTAGAAATATAGAAAGTGGAGAAAAATGTCCTGAATGTGGAGCTGAAGTTACTATAGCAAGAGGAACTGAAGTTGGGCATATATTTAAATTAGGAACTAAATATTCAGAAGCTATGAATGCTACATTTATAGATGAAAATGGAAAAAATACACCATTTGTAATGGGATGCTATGGAATAGGTGTTACAAGAACAATGGCTTCTATAATTGAACAACATCATGATGAAAATGGGATAATATGGCCACTTTCAGTAGCGCCATATCATGTTTCAGTTATTCCAGTAAATATTAAAGATGAAGCTCAAATGGAAATAGCTAATAAATTATATGAAGAGTTAAGAAAAATTGGCGTAGATGCTATATTAGATGATAGAAATGAAAGACCAGGAGTTAAATTTAAGGATTCAGAACTTATTGGAATTCCAATGAGAGTTACTGTAGGTAAAAAGATAACTGAAGGTGAAGTTGAATTTAAATTAAGAGATGGTGAAATGGAAGTAATAAAAATTGATGATGTTATTTCTACTGTAAAATCTCAATTTGAAAAGAATAATATAAGATTATAGAATTTTAAAAATATAAAAAGGAGGGATTGTTAAATGAAAATATATAATTCTTTAACTAGAAAAAAAGAAGAATTTGTTCCACTAAAGCCAGGTAAAGTTAGTATGTATGTTTGTGGACCAACTGTTTATAATTATTTCCACATAGGAAATGGTAGAACATTTATCGTTTTTGATACAATAAGAAGATATATGGAATACAGAGGTTATGAAGTTAATTTTGTTCAAAACTTTACTGATATAGATGATAAGATGATAAATAAAGCTAATGAAGAAAATACAACAGTAAAAGAAATTGGTGATAAGTATATTTGTGAATACTACAAAGATGCTGATGGTCTTAATATTAAGAGAGCAACTACTAATCCAAGAGCTACTGAATATATTAATGAAATAATAGACTTTGTTTCTGGATTAATAGAAAAAGGATATGCATATGAAGTAAATGGAGATGTTTATTTTAGAACTAAAAAGTTTGAGGGATATGGTCAACTTATTGGTCAAAATCTAGATGATTTACAAGCTGGAGCTAGAATAAACGTTGATGAAAGAAAAGAAGATCCAATGGATTTTGCTATTTGGAAGGCACAAAAACCAGGTGAACCTGCTTGGGAATGTCCTTGGGGATTAGGAAGACCAGGATGGCATATTGAATGTTCATGCATGGCTAAGAAATTACTTGGAGATACAATAGATATACATGCTGGAGGTATGGATTTAGCATTCCCTCACCATGAAAATGAAATTGCTCAAAGTGAAGCTTTAACAGGAAAGAAATTTGCAAACTATTGGATGCATGCAGCATTTTTAAATGTTAATAATCAAAAAATGTCTAAGTCTTTAAATAATTTCTTAACTGCAAGAGATGCATTAAAAGAATATGATGCAGATGTAATAAGATTTTTAATGTTATCAGGACATTATAGAATTCAATTAAACTTTAGTAATGAGTTATTAGAATCAGCTAAGGCTTCTGTTGAAAGATTATATAATGCTATAGGTAATTTAGAAAATTTAATATCAGAAGTTAAGAATGAAAAAATGACTGATGAAGAGATTAAATATCTAGAGTCATTAGATGCTTATAGACAAAGATATATTGAAAAAATGGATGATGACTTTAATACTGCAGATGCTATTTCAGTTTTATTTGATTTAATAAGAGATACTAACAGTAATATAGGAATTAACTCATCTAAAGAATTATGTGAAAAGGCTTTAGAATTAATAAGAGAATTAGGTTTACCTTTAGGTATTTTACAAAAAACAACTAAGGGGGATTTAGAAGCTGAGGTTGAAGCTTTAATAGCTGAAAGACAACAAGCAAGAAAAGACAGAAACTTTGCTTTAGCTGATAAGATAAGAGATGAACTAAAGGCTAGAGGAATAGAGCTTTTAGATACTCCGCAAGGTGTTAGATGGAAAAAAGTTGATTAATATAAGTGACAAGTTATAGATTGCAAATGGAAATTAAAATTTAAAGAAGTTTAAGGTAATAAATAAAGTCAGCAATGCTGGCTTTATTTATGCAAACTTACCATTTGTTAATATAGGCTTGTCATTAATTTAATACAGGTTAATTTAAATATAATATAGCAATTGAGGCTATTATATTAATGAAGATACTTTTTATGCCTCATAAATATTAAGGAGATAATATATGTTAAAAGATTTAAGAACAAAAGAGTTTACTGAGAAAGAGGCAAGACTTTTAAATCCATTACAATTAGCACTAGTAGGTGATGGAGTATATGAGCTTTTTATAAGAAATTCTATATTATCAAATAATCTTGAATTAAGTGCACATAAAATGCATGTTAAGGCCATAGGATATGTGAAAGCTAAAAGCCAATCTGCTATAATGCATGAAATTGAGGATAAGTTAACGGAAAATGAAAGTTATATATTTAAAAGAGGAAGAAATGCTAAATCAGCAACTGTTCCTAAAAATGCTGATGTAAGAGATTATAGAATGGCAACTGGATTTGAGGCGCTAGTTGGATATCTGTATTTAATTGGTGATACTGAAAGATTAGAATTCATATTTAATACTGCACTATCAATTGATTTACAACAAAAATAAAGGAGAATATTCATGACAAAAAGAGAGAATCCAAGAAGAAAAGAAAGAGAATTTAATAAATTCCAAGAAAGAACAAATAGAGGCTTTAAAAGAGAATCAAAAGTAATATCACCTGCAAAAGAAACTAATATTGATGCGATAAGAGAAGATTTAATATTAGGAAGAAATGCTGTTATTGAGGCGTTGAAAAGTGATAGAACTATTGAATGTTTATATGTGAGCAAAGGCGACTTAGAAGGATCAATAAAAGTTGCATTAGGATTAGCAAAAGATAAAGGAGTAGTAGTTAAGGAAGCTGATAGAAGAAAGCTTGATACTATGTGTGAGGGATTAAATCACCAAGGAATAGTGGCTAAGGTTACTCCATTTAAATATTGTGAAGTGAACGATATATTAGAAGTTGCAGAAAAGAAAAATGAAAAGCCTTTTATAGTAATATTAGATGAAATAGAAGATCCTCATAACTTAGGGTCTATAATAAGAACTGCAGAGCTTTGTGGTGTTCATGGTATTATTATACCTAAAAGAAGAAATGTTGGAGTAACATCTACAGTATATAAATGTTCTGCAGGAGCAATAGAACATATGAAAATTGCGAAAGTTACAAATATAAATGCTACTATAGATATATTAAAGGAAAAAGGAATTTGGATATATGGTGCAGATATAGAAGGTAAAGATTATAGTTACAATACAGATTTTTCAGGACCATGTGCTTTAATAATAGGAAGTGAAGGAAAGGGAATATCAAACTTAACTCTTAAAAAATGTGATTTATTAGTTAAAATCCCTATGGTAGGTAAAATTAATTCTTTGAATGCTTCGGTAGCAGGTGGTATAATGATGTATGAGGTATTAAAAGGTAGACTAACTAAATAGTTTAATACTAATAGAGGTTAAAAGTGAAATTTATTTTTATAGATGGATATAATGTAATAAATAGCTGGAGTATTTTAAAGAAAGAAAAAGAAATAAGTTTAGATAGTTCAAGACAAAAGCTTATTGATATTTTACATAACTATGGTGCGATTCATCAATGTAAAATCATGCTTGTATTTGACGGTTATAGAGTAGCTGGAAATTTAGAAAATAAATATGAACACAATAAGAATCTTACAGTAGTTTTTACTAAAAGTGGAGAAACTGCCGATGCTTATATTGAAAGAGAGATACATAATATAGGAAGACGTTTCGAAGTTTCTGTAGTAACATCAGATTCTTTAGAACAGCAAACTATATTTCAAAGAGGTGCAACCAGAGTTTCAAGTGTAGAATTTTATAATATGGTATTTGATACATCTGAAGATATAAAAAGGGCAACCAGTAAAATGGGTCAGTCGCATAAAAGTACAGTGCAAGATAATATTGATGAAGATGTATTAAGAAAGTTAGAGGCTATGAGACGGGGTTAAATATTAAGGTGTTTTAGGAAATGGAGGGGGATTTGTGAATAACAAAGATTATTCAAAAGAAATAGCAGTTGAATTTGAGGGTAAATTGGAAGAAGAAATAGTTATAGAAGCTAAAAATGGAAATGTGAGAGCGCAAGAATATGTTATTTCTAAATATGAAGGCTTTGTGAAAGCAAAATCTAAATCATATTTTCTAATAGGAGCTGATAAAGAAGATATTTACCAAGAGGGTATGATAGGTCTATATAAAGCAATTAGGGATTTTAATTATGAGAAATCAACAACATTTAAGGCATTTGCGGAGTTATGTATAACAAGACAAATAATAACAGCCATAAAAACTGCTACAAGACAAAAACATATACCCTTAAACACATATATTTCTCTTAATAAACCAGTATCAGAAGATGATTCAGAAAGAACACTTTTGGATATACTTTCTAGTATGAAGATTAGTGATCCAGAAGAACTTATCATAGGAAAGGAAGAAAAAGCTCAGATAGAAGATGCTATTGCAAGGGTTCTTTCAGATTTAGAGATGGAAGTATTACAATCTTATTTAGATGGTAAGTCATATCAAGAAATTGCTTGTGATTTAGATAGACATGCAAAGTCTATAGATAATGCTCTTCAAAGGGTTAAAAGAAAGCTTGAAAAGTGCCTTTCCGACACTAAACAATAATAGTAAAATAATATTGACAAAAAAAACAAATGATAGTAAACTTTATAATTGGTATATTAAAGTGTAACTCACTTTAATGCTCATGTAGCTCAGTCGGCAGAGCGTCGCCTTGGTAAGGCGGAGGTCGTCGGTTCAATCCCGATCATGAGCTCCATGAAGGATATAAATTAGTATGCAAACGCTAGGCAAAGTTTATTTAAAATAAGGAGGAATTTCAAAATGGCAAAGCAAAAGTTCGAAAGAAGTAAACCACACGTAAATATCGGAACAAT